>OIYT01000183.1_pt1 | contig 79482 bp, 71 predicted proteins | sample 1588201 | NCBI WGS metagenome assembly OIYT01 (sample SAMN03283260) | human gut metagenome | biome: human-associated habitat; material: feces | host: Homo sapiens | place: USA | collected 2013
CCGCGACTAGACGGAAAGACCCCATGGAGCTTCACTGCAGCTTAATATTGAATTTCGGTATTTCATGTACAGGATAGGTGGGAGACTGGGAACCACAGGCGTCAGCTTGTGGGGAGTCAACCTTGGGATACCACTCTTGGAGTGCTGGAATTCTAACCTGTGGCTCTGAATCGAGTCAGGGGACATTGTTAGGCGGGCAGTTTGACTGGGGCGGTCGCCTCCAAAAAGGTAACGGAGGCGCTCAAAGGTTCGCTCAGCATGGATGGAAACCATGCTTTTGAGTGTAAACGCAAAAGCGAGCCTAACTGCGAGACTGACGGGTCGAGCAGTAACGAAAGTTGGAGTTAGTGATCCGGCGGTATATGTGAGTGGAAATGCCGTCGCTCAACGGATAAAAGCTACCCTGGGGATAACAGGCTGATCTCCCCCAAGAGTCCACATCGACGGGGAGGTTTGGCACCTCGATGTCGGCTCATCGCATCCTGGGGCTGAATTCGGTCCCAAGGGTTTGGCTGTTCGCCAATTAAAGCGGTACGCGAGCTGGGTTCAGAACGTCGTGAGACAGTTCGGTCCCTATCTGTCGTGGGCGTTGGATATTTGAAAGGAGCTGTCCCTAGTACGAGAGGACCGGGATGGACGCACCTCTGGTGCACCAGTTGTCACGCCAGTGGCATGGCTGGGCAGCTATGTGCGGAACGGATAAACGCTGAAAGCATCTAAGCGTGAAGCCGCCCTTGAGATAAGATATCCTTTAAGATCCCTTGTAGACTACAAGGTTGATAGGTCTGGTGTGTAAGCATGGTGACATGTTTAGCTTGCAGATACTAATCGGTCGTTCGCTTTTCCTTTTGTTCTTCGTGTCTTGAATTCTTGCGACACTCTTTCGATTCTGTTTTTTAGTTTGCCGGTGTTTATGGCAAAGAGGTTCCACCCGTTCCCATTCCGAACACGGTAGTTAAGCTCTTTCGCGCCTACGATACTTGATCATCTCGATCTGGGAAAATTGGTCAATGCCGGCTCCCTTCTTACGAGGCGCAATCATTCCGATTGCGCCTCGTTTCGTTTTCGGGTAAAACAAAATATAAAAAATGCGTACCTTGGATACAAACACAAGGCACGCATTTTTTTATTCAGTCTTTGCAATCTTTTTCAACAAAATAGCGGATGACATCTTTTCTTGTGATGATTCCGACAAAAACACCACGATCATCGATCACAGGAACAAAATTTTGATCCATAACCCGCTGCAAAAGATCCTCCATGGATGCGTAAATATTCACCGGCGGATTGAAATCCTTTCGAATAAGACCAGAAATATCTGTGTGTTCTGTTGTGCGGATGTCGCAGTGAATCGCATCGTTTCCACGATTTCGATTCAAAATATACCACAAGAAATCGCCTTCTGTCATTGTTCCCTGATAGACGCCGTTGTGATCAATGACAGGAATGGCGGTATAGTGGTGATAGTGCATTTTTTCCAAGCCCTGCCGAATGGAATCGTCGCAGTATAAGAATGCGGTTTCACATTTTGGCTTAATCAAAAAAATAATGTTCATAAGTTCCTCCCAATTGTCATACGCTTTAAGCATTATACCATATTTTCGATGGATTTGCAAGACACTTTTGAAAAAATCGCACAAAAAACGGCACAGCTTTGATTTTTGCTGTGCCGTTTGGGTATTTGGTTGATTTTAAAACGAGAGAGTATCTTATTCTGCTGCTTCCGGCAGATTATCGATGATGTGAACCAGGAACTTTAGCAAGCTCATACTGTCTGCAGCATCAATTCCCGGCGCAGCGTTGCACTCGGCATTTGCCTTTGCATTTTCGTTCAGGACAACGGAACCAGCCACTGCCTTGTTCAGCATAACGGCATCGTCCAGACCAACTCTGCCATCCAGATTAACGTCACCGTACAGAACAGTGAACGGAATCGGTTCGGTGGAAGTTGTCTCGGAGGTGCTGTCAGTGGAAGCAGTAGTTTCGTCAGAACCGCTGGTGCTTGTGTCTGTGGTGTCTGTGGTGTCTGTGGTGTCTGTAGTTTCAGCGGTCTCAGAGGTCTGTGTGGTTTCTGTAGCAACCGGCGGTGTTGTGGTAGTGTCTGTAGTCTCAGGAGCATCCAGCGGAATGAACGGAATGTCGTTTGCGTCAGCATAGTTGTGCGCTTCGCTGACATAATAACCGGTGATGGTGATGACATCGTTCTTTTGCAGGGTATCCTCTACCACATCATAACCAAATGCGCCCTCTTCGATGGTGCTGACGCTCTTGGGAATCGTAATGTTCTCCAGCGAACCGCAGCTAACAAATGCATTCTTGCCAATGGAAGTCAGCGTATCCGGCAGCGTAACCTCCTTCAAAGCGTCGCACTTGGCAAAGGTATTCTGACCGATTTTGGTAATGTTGTCCGGAATGTTGATGGATTCCAGACCGGAGCAACGATAGAACATGTAATTGTCCAGCGAGGTAAGACCGGCACCGATGGTGATGTCCTTCAGACCTGCATCATGATAGAATGCCCACTTGCCGATCTGGTTTACGGAGTTGCCGATCACCAGCTTGGTTGCGCCGGTGCACTCTGCGAATGCGCTCTCACCGATGGAAACGACTGTATCCGGCAGAATAATTTCTTCCAGACCGCTGCATCCATAGAAAGAGGAATTCTTGATCTTGGTGATGCCGGTACCGAAATCAACGCTTTTCAGTCCGGTGCAGCCATAGAACAGGTTGTCCGCAACTTCTGTCAGACTGTCCGGCAGCTTGATATTCTCCAGTGCGGTGCAGTTGTAAAATACGATCTCTTCCAGAGATTTCAGGGTTTCCGGAAGGGTAACGGAGGTCAGCTGATCACAGTATGCAAAAACACCGCACTTGATGGCAGTGATATTCTCCGGAATGTCGATGGATTCCAGACCGCAGTAGGAGAATGTGTCCTTTCGCAGGGAGGTCATACTTGCAGGAATGTGTACGGACTTCAGATTTTCACAGTGGCTGAATGCGCCGGTTGCAATGGAAGTGATGCTGTCCGGCAAATCCATAGAGGTAACGCCGGAGTAGGAGAAAGCGCCTGCCAGAATGCTCTTCATGGAAGACTCCGGGAACTGTACGGTTTCCAGAGAAGAACAGTTGTAGAACGCATTTGCGCCAATGGTCTGAACGCCCTCTTCCAGGATGACGGTTTTCAGGTTGGAACAGTTGGTGAACATCGTAGTTCCCAGTGCTGTTACACCGCCCGGAATGGTGATGCTCTCCAGAGAGGTGCAGTAAGCGAATACTTCACTGCCGATGATGGCAAGTGTGGAGGGCAGCGAAATGTTTTTCAAGTTGGAGCACATGGTGAAGGCGTTGGTGTTGATCATCTTCACGCCCTCCGGAATCACGAGATCCGTCAGACCGGTACAGCCGACAAAAGCACTTGCGGCAATGCCCACCAGAGAATCCGGAAATGTGATGGATGTGATATCCTGTCTGCCGTAGAATGCCTCTGCATCAATGTAGGTTACCGGATAGTCGTCAATGGTATCCGGAATGACCACGTCGGTGATTCCTTCATCGCATCCCGTGATGTGAATGGTTCTGGCAAGAACAGTGTAGTGCAGACCGTCCTCGGTGACCTGTTCGCTTGCGCCGACAACCGGTGCAGTTTTGGACATGTCAATTTTGGTGAGGGAGAGTTCTGGTGCGATGGCATCCAGATCTGCATCAATTTGTGCAGCAACCTCTTCCTCCGGCATAGGCTCCTCCAGTTCAGGCAGCTCTACCGAAACAGAAGCTGCTTCTGCGGATACAGCCGGTTCTGCAGAAACAGAACCCACGCATGCGGGAAACAACATGACAATGGCGGTAAGACCAGCCACGGTTTTTCTCCAATTTGGTTTCATAGAATCGAAAACCCCTTTCTGATGTTATGCTAATGTTTGAGGCAATTTTCTCCGAAATACCGGCAAAATAACCTCAGGTTGACAAGCAGCATTTCTTACATTATAATCTATTTTTTTCGTTCTGTCAAGTGAATTTTGTAAAAAATGCTAGTCAACAGGGCGTTTTTTTCTAACCATTCCGCAGAAAAAAGCGGCGCTTCGAAAAGCGCCGCAAGAAAAGTATGGGAATCATGGAACTGGTCAATATCCGTAGTATCCGGCGTTGGGATCGGCGTAGGTGTCGTATCCGTAGCCATAGCTGTCATAACCGTAATTGTAGCTGTTGTCGTATCCGTAATCATAGCTATCGTAGCTGTAATTGTTGTAATCGCTGTACCCGTATCCGTTGTCATAGGAGTAATCATATCCATAGGAGTTGCTGTCATATCCGTAGCTGTAGTCATAGGAATCGGTGGCAGCTTCTGTGGCGGGCTGTGTTGTGGTGGGAGAGGTGGATGCGCCCACAGTCAGCGTGAAGATGAATCCATCCGTGTTGTTGCCGGATACGGTGTACACCGTGTCCTTTGGCATCTCCACATGAGTGGTACCGCTGGCATCGGCGGGAACATAGTAGATCATATAGGAAGAAGTGCCGTCATCGTAGGATAATCCGCCGCTCTCCAGCGTGTAGCTCTTCAGCGCATTGAGATACTCTTCCAGCGAGTAATTATTCTGATGCATGATTGCGGCGTGTACTGCACCCACATAGCGGAAGTGGGAGGGCGTAAAGGAAACGCCGGTCGCTGCGGCTTTGTCCTCCGGATAGCGGAGTACAAAGCCGTATTTCCAGGAGTTCTCCACCATCCAGTCGTTCTGCTTGGTGAGATAGGCGACCACTTCGCCAGTGCTGGTAATCAGCCCGATGTCAAAGCTGTAGCCGCTGCTGCGGTCTGCCAGTTCTGTGGTATAGAGGGAAGAGGCATCGGCGTAGGCGGATGTGGTGCTGTAGATCTGTAGGTTTGGCCAGCCGGTTTCTGTGGCATATGCGTCAAACAGACTGGAGAGGGGCTGGAATACCTCGGTTTGCATGGTCAGCGAGGTGTCACGGGGCAGGACATTGGAGTTCGTGTTGGTGGAAAAATCCGAGAATGTCTGTGCACCGGTGTAAGGATGCGTGCTGTCCACCAGAACCAGAGGGCCGCTTGCCATGTCGGCGGAGGTGAGATCCAGAGAAATTCCATCCGAGGACGTACCGTCCGAACCGCTGGCATCTGTGGCGGCTGTGTTGCTGCCGTCAGAACTATTCGCCGAATTGGATGCTGCAAATTCGCCAATGCCCACAATGTTTTCTGCGGGTACAGGGCGGACGAGCCGATAAACTTTGTCGATCAGGAAAATAAGACCAATGAGAATGAGCAAAGAAGCCATAAAGCCAGCTGCATTCAATCGTCTGCGAGGGCGATTGCGCATGGGATCTCCTCCTTTCCTGTTTTATTGCAGAGGCAGTGCAATCAATACCACGTGTCGGCGTAGTCACCGCCGGAGTAATTGGTATCATAGCCGCCTTCGTCATAGCTGTAATTATAATCGTTGTAGTCCTCCGCAGCTGTGGTAGTTGTGGTGTCATCTGCGGTCATGTTCGTGAGGTAGCCATTTTCATCGGTGGTCAGCGGTTCGAGGTCAGTGGGCATGGGGTAGCCGTCGTGGAGGGTGCCGTAGATAGCAAAGGTATCGTAGACTGCCTGCCAGTAGTTGGGGCCCATTGCCGTCACTGCAATGTATTCTTTGCCGCTGTCATCGGTGGCATAGCTGACCAGACAGTATCCGGCTTCATCGGTGTAACCGGTCTTTCCGGCTTCAATGGTAACGCCGGTGACTTCCGTGCCGTACATTCTGCTGAACATATTGCTCTCCAGCAGGATTCCCTCCGGATGCTGGTCGGTTGCGGTGGTGGTATACTGATAGGTGCTCAGGATCTCACGGCAGGTGTCGTTTTTCATGACATAGCTCATAAGCAGGGCGATATCTGTGGCAGTGCTGTAGTGTTCCTTGTCCTGTAAGCCACTTGCGTTGGTGAAGTGGGTGTTTTTCAGTCCAAGCTCCTGCGCCTTGTCGTTCATCAGCTTGACAAACGCATCTTCCGAGCCGCAGATGTGATCGGCAAGAGCAATGGTTGCATCTGCACCGGAGGGCAGCGCAATGCCGTAGAGCAGATCACGGACGCTGACGGTTTCGCCCTCTTCGAAGCCGGCACGGGATGCCTCAGCCTCCACCAGCGGGGCGATGATGTCGTAGGTCATGGTGACGGTTTCGTCCATATCCTGAATGTTTTCCACGGCCACCAGCACGGTCATGATCTTGGTCATGGATGCCGGATACATCCGGTGGTCAGCGTCACGCTGCGCCAGAATGGTGTTGTCCTGCACATCCAGCAGAACGGCATACAGACTGTTGATATTGGAGCTGGTCAGTTCCAGCAGATTGTCGGCTGCCTGCGGATAGACCAAAGTATTCGCAGCTTCGGTCGCTCCCTCCGTGGGAACTTCGGTTGCCAATTCTGCCGCTTCGGTGCTTTGTACCGCTGCGACTGCCGCAGGATTCTGCCGAACCTTGGGTTTGCCGGTCTGCGTGAGAAGAACAATAAGGAATACCACGACGATGAGTCCGCAGAGGACACCGATCGTGGTATTGATCCACAATTTTTTCTGTGCTTTTTTTTGTTTTGTCTTACGAATTTCCATGTTTGCACCTCATAACTGCACTGACTCGATTGAGTTGCCGTTTTTTTTGTGTCCTTCCGGGACAAACGGTTCTTTACAATTATAATATGTTTTTGTCGTTTTGTCAATGGATTTGTTGGAATTTGCACCGTGTTTGGGGAAATGCCGAAAAAAAGAGACACTGCCAAAGCAGTGCCTCTCATTTCTTCGAGAAAATGCGGTTTGAAATCCCTTAGGATGCGGAAGAGGAGATCACGGTCATCAGTTCCGAATACTTCTCCAGCATTTTGCCGTTGCCGCTCAGCGCATTCTGGCGGACAATGGTTCTGGTATAAACGCCGTCCACACGTGCCCAATAGGTCGTGTCATCCCGCTTGACCAGTTCCACAATGCGTGTGGTGCCGTCTTTCAGCGTGTAAGTGATGGTGAGGGACGGGGTGCCGTTTTCCGGCGGGTCGCTGTCCAGCTGAATCTCCGTATAGGTGAGGCTGGACACCTGCGAGAACATGTCCTGGAATGCCGTGAGTGCGGCATCTCCGTAGGTGCTGATGTCTGTGCCGTTGCAGGTGTACTTTTTGTTCTCATAGTCCACGCCAAAGGTAGTGTCAATGGACAATGTTCTGTCGTTGTAAGAGCCGTTGTACTGAATGGACATGGCGGAAATTTCGTCTATGCCGACCTTGCAGACGGTTTTCAGAAGATAGGTCGTGGTCTTTCCCTGGAGGAAGGTGACATAGGAGGAGTCGAACCGCCAGATTTCACCGGTTTCCTCATTCAGGCAGTTGATGTAGCTGGAAACGAGGGGATCGTAGTCCTCGAAGCGAAGCGTGGTCACATCGCCGTTTTCCTGTGTGATCTGGAACACATAGCAATTCTTGTCCAGATTGTACTTGGCATAATCAGCTTCCCTGACATCCTGCGCACCGAAATCATCGATTTGCAGCTGGATGAGTGTTGTCACCAGCGAGGACACCTGCGAGCTGTCTACAGCCACAGTATTTTGCAGCGGTTCGGTCATAATCCATGCGGAGTCCGCTTTTTCCAGCTGATAAGCGAGTTCGTCGCCATGGGACAGGGAGAGCTTGCAGATGTTAGAATCCTTGTCCTGCAAGATGTACCGATAGCGGAGCTGTTCCTTGGTGATTGCCAGATAGCCGGCAGAATCGGAGCTGACCAGATAGATGTGGTCGTCTCCCTTTTTCATCACATAGAAATACTCCTTCGTTGCGGTCTGGTTGCCAATATAAATGGTATCCTGTGCGCTGTCTGTGTAGTAGGTGATTGCGATGGGATCGTCGAGGCCGTCGCTCTTCTTGGTCTCCTCGTCTGCCGGACCGAGATCTTCGCTGGCAGTCAGCGTTGCGCCGTAGGTGCAGAGTGCTGTAATATAATAGGTGTTGATCCGGATGTCATCGGCATTGACTGCCTCCCATTCGGCGCTGTCATTTGGTTCTATAGTGTAGTCCAGCTCCGGCGTGTGCAAATCCAGCTTGATGATATCGTTGGAATTAAAGGTGGTCAGCTGTAACGCTGCGGATTTTTCAGATTCCTCTGCATCCTTCTGATTCTGATAGTGATCCACAAAGAAGTACGTCCCCAGTGCGATTGCCACCATCAGAAGCAGAGTCAGACCCAGAATCAGTTGTTTTTTCATGGGATCATCCTCCTGTTGATCAGGAATTCCGGCGCTTGATCCAGACAACAATACCGGCTGCCATAATGACAACAGGAACAACTGTGAGGACAATAATCAGACCTCTTGCAAAGGACGCATCCTGTAAGGAGATGTAATCGTTGCTGCTGGTCTTTGCGGCGATTTCCATATCGATGTCGCTGTCGTACATCCAGCTGATGGTACTCAGGAACAGATAAACCGGAACGATTACCGTTTCGCTGGAAACGTGGGTGTCATCGATAAATTCTGCGTTGCCGAATACCACCATCTTGGATTCCGAACGTGCGTTGTTGAGGGAGTAAGCTGCCAGCATCAGAGATGAGCCGCTCTGTTCCTCCGGATCGTCGCTGACACCGCCGTACGGTTCGCCGACTGCGGAATCATAGGTGGTGATGAGGGGGGCAATGGTGTACTTGCCGTTCTCATCATAATAGTGGAAGCTGCGGGATTCCGGCATAAAGGTGTACAGATTCTGGTCGATCAGCGAGGAAGTCAGGTCGGCCGCATCGCTGTCATCGTCCAGTTCGTGGAGTTCGCACTGAACGGTGGTGTTGTCACCGGAAATGTGGTAGGACGAATTGGTTTCGTATACCTTGTCGTAGTCCATGGTAAAGCCGTAGTCTGACATGATCTTTTCCAGATTGGTATAGGCAAATTCGCCGCCGTTGGGGGACATGAGCAGGGAGATGTTTCCGCCGCCGTCCAGATAGGTGTTGATTTTCTGCATCTCGTCCTCGGTGATGTCGGCGCCGGGTGCTGCCACCAGAATCAGCGCTGCATCATCCGGAACAGCGTCCACTTCCGAGAGGTTCAGGGACTTTGCATTATAATTGTAGTTGGTGAGGTTCTTGGAGAATGTGGAGTACTGATCCAGCGATTTTTCGCCGTGTCCGGTGAGGAAGTAGATGGTGGGGGTGAACTGCTCTACCACACCTTTAATGGTGCCGGTAATGAGATTTTCACCCACGAAGTCCTCGCCGGTAGTGTTGCCGTCGCTGTCGGTGTATGTGTTGTACATAGAGGAGCCCGGCAGACGCTTTTCCACGCCGTTGCAGACAAAGACCATGTCACCTGTGGACAGCGTGTAGGCGTTGTCCTCGTTGATTTTCTTCATGGTGTCCTCATCCTTGTTCGGGTCGAAGTCGATGAGGTTGATGCAGTCGTGGGCGGAATAGGCGAGCAGTGCACGGTACAGCGTCAGGGTAGAGGCGTCCGATTCCAGTTCGTCCATCTTTGCCAGCAGGTAGAAGTCTACAGTCACATTTTCCTGATCCAGCTTGTCCAGATAGGATTCTGTGGTATCGCTCAGACTGTACTGCTTGTTGGGCGAGATGTCCCAGCTGATGCCAAGACGTGCGACGATCATGTTTAAAATAATCGCAATGACCAGCACCAGAACGGCGAGAAGCCATGCCATGCCGGCGAATTTGGTGTTTTTCCAGTTGCGGAACTTTTGATTTTGACTCATGAATGCTTACCCCCTGCTCCAGCGTCTTTTTTCCACAGAGATGATGGTCCAGATCAGGAACACAAGGATTTCTGTCACATAGCCCAGCAAATCGGAGACTTGCAGAAGACCCTGGGAAAATACATAGAATTTCGTTTGATTGGAGAACCAGTCCAGAACATCGGAGAGAATCGGGATGCTGGAGAGGTATGCAGTCTGTGCGGCGTTGTCCATCAGCAGCAGAAGCAGCATTGCCAGCTCACTGATCAGAATGGCGATCAGCGGCATTTCTGTCAGCGAGGAGATGAAAATGCCCAATGCAGCGCAGACCAGACCGAACAGGAAGAAACCGATGTAAGTGCAGATCAGGCTCTCCCAGATAACACGGCCATAAATGGAGGTGACGATGGGGTAGAACAGGGAGGCAACCAGCATGATCAGCAGAATGGTTGCGGTTGCCAGGAACTTTGCCAGCACGATCTGTGTCACATTCAGCGGACTGGAGAGCAGCAGCGTCTCCGTACCGTTTTTTCGTTCCTCCGCAAACGCACGCATGGTGAGCAGCGGGATGAGGAAGATGAAGTAGAACAGATTGGTGTAGAAAATCGTGGGGAAGGAAAATTCATAGGTGGCTGAGCTGACATTGGAAATATCCATGACCAGCGTCAGGGAGAAGGTTGCCATAAAGAAGGCAATGACAAAATAAGCGACAGGCGATAGAAAATAGCTCTGCAGCTCTTTTTTATATAGTGCAAACATGCGGCGTTAATCCTCCTTGGTTTCAGATTCCGCCGAATCCTCGGAATCTGTTTCTGACGGTGTCTCTTCTTCGGCACCATTGGTTTCTGCGGCATCCTCTTCCGCCATCTCGTCGAGCAGGTCTTTCAGGCTGGTACGCTTTTCCGGCTGGTTGACCAGCTTGACAAATACCTGTTCCAGATTCTTCTTCTCGGCGGAGACCTCCAGCACTTCCAGTCCACGCTGGAGCAGAGCGGACAGCAGGGCATTTCGGATGCTCTCATCCTGAATCTCCACGTCGTAGGTGTAGACACCGGTTTTGACGAACTGAATGTTGCCGACACGGACAACGCCCTCCACGCCTCTGGCAACCTTGCTGACTTCGCGGGAGCTGCCCTGTACCTTCAGGCGCAGTATTGTACCGCTTTCCATGCTTTCTTCCAGATGTTCAATGGTGTCGTCTGCCTTGATCTCGCCGTGGTTGATGACCACAATACGGTCGCAGACGGCGCTGATCTCGCCCAGAATGTGGGAGCTGAGAATGATCGCATGGTTGTGGCGCAGATCTAATATAATGTTGCGCACTTCCATCAGCTGGGTGGGGTCGAGTCCGACCGTCGGCTCGTCCAGAATCAGAACGGGCGGATCGCCCAGCAGTGCCTGCGCAAATCCCACACGCTGTTTGTAGCCCTTGGAGAGGTTGCGGATCAGACGCTTCTGCACGTCAGTGATCTTCAGGCGTTCCATGACACGCTCCACCTCGCTCTTGCGCTTGACGGCGGGGATGCCCTTGAGTCCGGCAGCGAAGTGCAGATACTCCCGTACCTTCATATCCGGATAGATGGGCGGGATCTCCGGCAGGAATCCGATGCAGCGCTTTGCCTTGACCGGCTGCTGCGCAATGTCATAGCCATTGATGACAACTGTACCGCTGGTGGACGGGATGACACCTGCCATGATGTTCAGCGTGGTGGACTTTCCGGCGCCGTTGGGACCGAGAAAGCCGAGGACTTCGTTTTCTTTTATGGTAAAGCTGACCCCTTTCAGGGCGGCTTTATGTCCATAGTACTTGGTCAGATTTTGAATTTCAACCATAAAAAACTCCTTTCTGTTTTTTCATGATGCTGCGACTGGCCTCCCTCAGAAAAAACATGTACCTTTATATTATCTCAAAATAATATATCTCTGTCGTGACTGTTATGTAACCATATTATGAAACATAGGGAAAATGGATAAAATCCGCACAGGATTTCAGCTGGAAAATGGGCGGTATCGCAAAAACACCGGCTTTAGTATGCCATGGCTTTGTGAAAGCTGCGTGAAAAAAAGATGCGGATTGTGCGAAAGACAAAAAAATCATGGAAAATCTGCATGACTCGCCGAGAAATAGTGTCAAAGTGCACAAAACAGGGCGCCGGAATCTGTCTATTGCTACAAAAAATTGAAAATAGGTGCGTGGAATTTGTGCAAAGGGTTGACATGGGTTGCAAAGAGGTGTATAATTTTTGATATGAAAGTAGGTGCTCCTGTGTGCATTTTGTGAAAATGCAGGGGGTTCCTCAAATCCGTGTGGCGGTTTGCCTGCGTCGGATTCGACTGGAACCCGGCCGCCCGCAAATTGCCATGTTTCCTATTTTCTACATTATTTTTGAGAGGGGAATTTCAAGAAATGCAATTCAAGAAAAGCAAAACCGTTTTGGCTGCGATTCTGGCTGCTGCAATGACTTGTTCGGCTGTTCTGCCGACTGCCGCTTCTGCAGCTGGCACCCGCACCAAGGAAGAGGCCTATGGTGATAGCACCTATGCAGAGCGTTTTATGTCTCTGTACGATGACGTTGTTACCAATGGTCAGCAGAACGGCTATTTGTCCCAGAGCTCCGTGGCTAACGGCGGTTTCGGTGTACCGTATCACTCGGTAGAGGAACTGTGTATCGAGGCTCCGGACTACGGTCATGAAACCACATCTGAGGCTCTGTCCTACCTGGTATGGGTTGCTGCAATGCGTGATAACATTGTCAACCAGGGTAAGACCAAGAGAGTTGATGGTCAGGCTGATACTGTTGGCGATCTGGCAAAGGCATGGAAGACCATGGAAGCTACCATGATTCCGGATCAGCAGAACAGCTTCATGAGCAAGGGCAGCTCTCTGAGTGCTACTTACAGCGATGAGTGGCCGCAGATTGAGAATTATCCGACTGCTATGCAGGACGGCAACAAGGCTCAGAACCCGATCCACAACTATTTCTGCAATGCATACGGCAGCGATAAGGGTCTGTACCTGATGCACTGGCTGGCTGACGTTGATGACTGGTATGGATTCGGCGCAGCAAACGGCAGCCAGGGTGCTCAGCAGAACGTAAGCGGCAGCTTCACTCTGATCAACACCTTCCAGCGTGGTGAGCAGGAGTCCTGCTGGGAAACCATTCCGCATGCCTGCGTAGACCTGCACGACAAGGGCTACGGTATCCGCGGCAACGGCGGTATGAAGGGCTTCTTCAACACCGAGGCAACTCCGGCTGAGCAGCGGTCTTACACCAATGCGCCGGACGCAGAAGACCGTGCAATCCAGGCTGTTTATGATGCAAACAGATGGGGTGTTGGCGATCAGACGGTTGACTCCAAGTGGGGCGGCAGCCAGTCCATCTCCGCTCTTGCCGGTAAGATGGGTGACGAAGCTCGTAACAACATGTATGATAAGTACTACAAGGAAATCGGCTGTGCAGGCAACGTTTGGTCCAACGGCAACGGTAATCCGGAAGTTGGTAAGCACTACCTGATGAACTGGTACACTTCCTGGGGCGGCGCAATGGATGGCTCCTGGGCATGGCAGATCGGCGCATCTCACTGCCACGAATTCTATCAGAACCCGCTGGCTGCATACGCTCTGGTAAATGATTCTCAGCTGAATGCTGGCATGAAGGCTACCGGCGCTACTGACGACTACAAGGCTTCTCTGGAAAGACAGATGGAACTGTATCTGTGGCTGCTGTCCAGCGACGGTCCGATCGCCGGCGGCTGCACCAACTCCTGGGGCGGTCAGTATCAGGCATATCCGGCTGGTCAGTCTACTTTCCACGAAATGGCATATCTGGAACACCCGGTATATGCTGACCCGGGTTCCAACCACTGGATTGGTAACCAGGTATGGGCAGTTCAGCGTCTGGCAGAACTGTACTATGTTGTCAAGGAAAACGGCGACGGCGGCGTACAGGTTGGCGGCATGAGCATGACCGCAGCTCTGGAAAAGATTCTGGATCGCTGGGTAGGCTGGTTCATGGACAACACTGTTCTGGGTAAGGCTAATGCTACCAAGACTTTTGATGCTTACTATGAGCCGTATGACACTACCATGAGCACCTTCACAATTCCGGATCTGTCCAAGGGTGTAACCGATGACGGTACTTCCTTCTCCATTCCGTCCAGCCTGATCTGGAGCGGTCAGCCGGAGTCCTGGACTGGTACTTACCAGGAGAACAGCAAGCTGACCTGCACCATCGTTGGCTATGGCGACGGCGACCTGGGATGCGTATCTTCTCTGGCAAATACTCTGATCTACTATGCAAAGGCAAAGGGCGTTTCCAGCGACATCGATGCTTGCAAGGCTGCTTACGAGAGCAAGAAGTCTGGCGACAGCGGCGATGCACTGGCTCAGCAGTCCCTGTATCTGGCAAAGGAACTCCTTGACAGAGAGTGGAACAGCTTCCGTGACGATATCGGTCTGGGCGTATCCGACCACAACACCAACCTGCCGAGACTGTGGAACACCAAGGTGGTTCTGCCGAATGGCACAAGAGCAAATGGTAAGGGTGAAGTTCTGGCTGCTGACCGTTACACTGGTACGATGCCGAATGGCGACACCGTTAAGGATGGCGCAACATTCGTTGACATCCGTTCCAACTATAAGAACAGCCCGATGTATGAGGAAGCCCTGTCTTACTATGAGAAGGACGGCAACTGCGACAACTACTACTTCACACTCCACAGATTCTGGCACGCAGGCGATATCATGATGGCTCTGGGTACCATGAACGAACTGTATCCGGATGTAAAGCCGGGTCCGACCAGTGAGAACGATGGTCCGGTTGTAACTCCGTCTGAGGTTACCATCGCTGTTGGCGAGACCGAGACTCTGAAGCCGAACAAGGACAACTGCAAGTTCGATTCTGCGGATTCCAGCATTGCATCTGTTGATGAAAACGGCACTGTAACTGGTGTATCTGAGGGTGAAACCACCATCACTGTAACCGATGAGAACGGCAAGACCGCAACAGTTAAGGTAACTGTAACTGCTGCTGAAACTACCACCACGACTGAGGCTACTACCACAGAGAACACTACTGCTGAAACTACCGCAAGCGACAGCACTGAAACCACTGCTGTAACAACGGTAAGCACTCCGGACGGCGTTCTGCTGGGCGACGTAAACCTGGATGGCGAAGTTGACCTGTCTGACGCAGTTCTGCTGAACAAGGCAGTTGCTGGTGCAGTAACTCTGAACGAACAGGCTACCCTGAATGCAGACTGCAACAAGGGCGTTGGTATCACTGCTGACGATAGCATGAGCCTGCTGAAGTTCCTGGTACACCTGATCAACGCTCTGCCGGAGTAATGACGGGATACCAAAATAATTGACGAAATGGCTGCGGATTTTTAGAAACAGCCTGTCATAAACGTGCGGAAGCGCTGCTGCCCTTCGGGGCGGTGGCGCTTTTGTGCGCTGCGGTTGGGAAATTTTCTGAGAAGCACTTGATTTTCTACCGGAAAAATGATATAATAAGATATTACAAAGGTTGCAGAGAGAGGTGACATAAATGAAAAGTATGACTGGATACGGTCGGGCAGCATCGCAGACGGAGCGGTATGACATCACGGTGGAGGTGCATTCTGTCAACCACCGGTTTCTGGAAGCTTCGGTTCGGCTGCCACGCAGTTTCGGGTATTTAGAAGAGAAGATCAAGGAACAGGTGCAGCAGACCGTTTCCCGTGGAAAAGTGGAAGTTTCGCTCTCGATGCAGCCGGTTTCCTCGAAAACGACAACTGTGGAGCTTGACCACGATGTGGTTCAGGCATATCTCTCTGCCATCGAGCGGGAGAACGTGCGCTTGCAGAAGCAGGCAGAAAATGATACGGCTGCGAAGTCCTATTGCATCGAACCGGATCTGACGCTTTCCACATTGCTGCGAATTCCGGATGCATTTCAGGTGCAGCAGGTGGCGGATGATCCGGCGGAAATCTGGGCACAGGTGCAGCCAGTTCTGGCGGAAGCACTGACACAGTTCGTGCAGATGCGCCAGACTGAGGGCGAACGTCTGAAGGATGACGTTGCATTCCATCTGACACAGCTGGAACAAATGACCGATCAGGTAGAACAGCTGGTACCGCAGACGGTGCAGCAGTACTACGACCGGCTCTACCGGAAAATCACGGAATTGCTGGAAGACCGCACGGTGGAGGAATCCCGTCTGGTGACGGAGGCGGCAGTGGTTGCTGAGAAAATCGCCGTGGATGAGGAACTGGTGCGGCTGCATAGCCATATTGCACAGTTCCGTGGGTTTCTGGAATCGGCGGAGCCGGTGGGCAGAAAGATGGATTTTCTGGTGCAGGAGATGAACCGTGAGGTGAATACGACCGGTTCGAAATCGCAGATGCTGGAAATCACCAAGCTTGTGGTGGATATGAAATCAGAGATCGAAAAAATCAGAGAACAGATTCAAAACATCGAATAAATGGAGGAGGAAACCGCATGAAAAAAGGAACATTGTTTGTTGTTTCCGGCCCGTCCGGCTGCGGAAAGGGGACGGTTCTGAAAGAGGTACTACAAAATCCCAACCTGTATTTTTCTGTTTCCGCAACGACACGGGAAATCAGACCGGGTGAAGTGGACGGTGTCAGCTATCGATTCATGAGCGATGCGCAGTTTGAGGCGATGATCGCAGAGGACGGCTTTTTGGAACATGCCGGTTACTGCGGTCATTACTATGGCTCACCGAGAAAGCCGGTGGAAGAGCATCTGGCAATGGGACAGGATGTCATTCTGGAAATTGAGGTTGTCGGTGCTATGAAGGTGCGGGAAACCCGTCCGGATGCTGTCTTTCTCTTCATTCTGCCGCCGTCGCTGACCGAGCTGGAACGCCGTCTGCGGAAGCGTGGAACAGAGGAAGAGGACGTCATTCAGAAACGTGTTGCACAGGCTGCCCGTGAAATCGGCTGTGCAAAGGACTACGATTATGTGGTCGTCAATGGGGAACTCTCCAAGGCAGTGGAAGAAGTGAACGCAATTTTGTGCGCAGAATCTCGAAGAGCGCAGAAAAATCTGGAAGAAATCAATGAGGTGCTTGAGAAATGAATATGTTAAGACCGTCTGTCAATCAGTTGATCACAAAAAATGAGAGCAGCTACTCTCTGGTTGTTGGCGTGGCAAAGCGTGCCCGTGAGATTGCCGATGAGCTGTGTAAAGAGGGAAAGCCGCTGGAGGAAAAGCCGGTAAAGACTGCCATTGCAGAGCTGGCTGCCGGAAAATATCGTATCATGGACGATGAGAGCCAGACCCGCTGAACTCCATGAAAGCTGACTCGAATCTGCCGGCGCTGTGGTGCGTTGGCGTGGCAGTTTGTGCGGCAGCCTATTCCTTTGACCAGCTGTTTTCCTATGTGAGCATGCAGCCGATCTCGCTGGGCTGCCGTGTTGTTGTCCCGTTCGGCAGAAGTAACACCAAGCGGGTGGGAATCGTGCTCTCCTGCGAACCGCAGACCGCCACGGACTTGCAGCTGAAAACAGTTCTGTCCGTGGTGGACGAACACTCTCTGCTGTCGCCGGAGATGCTGGAACTGGTGTTCTGGCTCAAGGAGATGACGTTCTGCACTTACTATGATGCGGTGCGGACAATCCTGCCGGCGGGGATGCAGGTGCAGCTGGTGGAGACCGTTTCTCTGGCAAAAGCACTGCCGGAAGTCCCTCTGACAGAGGCGGAACAGCAGCAGCTGTTTTTTCTGAAAAATGCCAGAACCAAACGGGAGTTCCAGCGGATTCTCTCCGACATGGATGCAGAGGGGAAAAAAGTGCTGGAATCTCTGCTGAAAAAGGGCTTTCTGATACGGCGGGAAACTGTCAGGGAAAAGACGCACGGACAGACGGGAATCCGGATGCTCCGGCTGGCGGAAGCTGCGGAGGAAGCTCCACGCATCACACAGACACAGCAAAAACTGGTGAAGCTGCTGCAGGAGGTGGGGACGCTCTCGGAAAAGGAGGCATGCTACCTCAGCGGTGTGTCTGCAAGCGTGGCGAAAAAGCTGGTGCAGTCCGGTGTGGCGGAATCTTACGTGGCGAAGTCTAACACCGACTTGTACGCCGATCAGAAACAAACCGGAACGCCGGAGGATGTGGTGCTTTCTCCGGCGCAGCAGGATGTGTATCGGTCAGTGGCGGATGCCCTTGGAAAGGGGATGCGTTGTTTTTTGCTGCATGGCATCACCGGCAGCGGAAAGACCAGCGTATTTATCCGCTTGATTCACACAGTGTTACAGCGTGGCGAACAGGTGATCCTGCTGGTTCCGGAAATTGCGCTCACACCGCAGATGGTGGAGCGCTTTTACCAGCTGTTTGGCGAGGTGGTCGCCGTGGTGCACAGCGAACTCTCTCTGGGACAGCGCAGCGACACTTGGCGCAGAATCGCCGCCGGAGAAGCACGCATCATTATCGGGACTCGAAGCGCAGTTTTTGCGCCGGTGCAGAAGCTGGGACTTCTGGTGGTGGATGAAGAGGGGGAGCGTACCTATAAATCGGACAGCGCACCTCGATATCACGCCATTTCGGTGGCGAAAAAGCGCTGTCAGACCCATGGCTGTCCGCTGCTGCTGGCATCGGCAACGCCCTCCATTGAGAGCTACTATTACGCCAAGCGTGGTGCGTACACGCTGCTGGAATTGAAGGAACGCTATAATCAGACACCGCTGCCCAAGGTGGAAGTGGTGGATATGCAGAAAGAGCGGGAGGACGGCAACGATGCTGTGTTTTCCCGCACGCTGCAAGATGCCATGCTGGAAAATCTGGGCGCTGGAAAACAGACGCTGCTGCTTTTGAACCGCCGTGGCTACCACACGATCATCAGCTGTGCGTCCTGTAATAAGCCGGTGTACTGTCCCAATTGCAGCATTCCCATGACCTACCATAAGGTGAACGACAGCCTGATGTGCCACTATTGCGGACATGTGCAGGAGATGGTGAAAACCTGTGCGTTCTGCGGCAGTCCGCATCTGCGGAAAATGGGCTTCGGCACGCAGCGTCTGGAGGAGGCACTCTCCGAGCTGGTGCCGCAGGCACGAATCCTGCGGATGGATGCAGATACCACCATGTCCCGCTATGCCTATGCGGAGCACTTTGCGGAGTTTCGGGCGGGCAAGTATGACATTATGCTGGGAACGCAGATGATCGGCAAGGGACTGGATTTCCCCAATGTGACGCTGGTTGGCGTTCTCTCTGTGGACAAGGCGCTGTACGCCGGCGATTTCCGCAGCTACGAGCGGACGTTTTCGCTGGTGACACAGGTGGTGGGCAGAGGCGGCCGTGGAAGTTCCGCCGGACGTGCGATCCTGCAAACCAATATGCCGGATCATTACGTGCTGAAGCTGGCATCCAAGCAGGCGTATGAGGCGTTCTACGAACAGGAAATTGCTTTGCGGCGACAGCTGATTTTCCCGCCCGTCTGTGACATCTGCGTCATCGGTTTCACCGGTCTGCGTGAGCAGGAGGTGCAGCAGGCGGCGCAGAAAACCTCTCAGATTCTGCGGATACAGATTCAGCGGCAGGGCTTTTCCTATCCCATCTGGGTGCTGGAGCCGGTGCCGTGTGTCTATGGGAAGATCAACGGAAAGTACCGCTATCAGCTGGTCATCAAATGTAAGAATACCAAGCCGTACCGGGATCTCATCCGTGCGGTTTTGAAAGAAGCCGGTGCCGACCGTGCCTGTGCAAAGGTACATCTTTTTGCGGACATGAACGGCGATATCGGCGTATAACGAGGAGGAATTTGGCATGGCATTGCGAAGAATCGTCAAGGTGGGAGATCCGGTGCTGCGAACCGTCTGCCGTCCGGTGACAATGTTCGATCAGAATTTGCATACACTGCTGGATGATATGCACGAAACACTGGATAAGGCGGAGGGCGTTGGACTGGCTGCACCGCAGGTGGGCTGCTGCCGCCGCTTTTTTATCATGCATCTGGGCGATATGCGAATCGAAGCGATCAATCCGGAAATCATTAAGAAGAGCGGGAAACAGCGTGTGCTGGAGGGCTGTCTTTCCGTTCCCAACCAGTGGGGCTATGTGACACGGCCGAATAAGTGTAAGCTGCGGGCGCAGGATCGCAACGGCAACTGGTACGAGATGACACTGACGGCGCTGGGCGCACAGTGCACCTGTCATGAATACGCACATCTGGACGGACAGCTGTTCACCGATGTGGTGGAAGAATTTGTGAAGCCGGAGGACTTGGAGGAAGCATGAGAATTGTCTATATGGGAACGCCGGAAATTGCGGTGCCGAGCCTGCGCTTTCTGGCGGAGAGCGAGCACGAGGTTCTGAGCGTTTTTACACAGCCCGACCGTCCCAAGGGGCGTGGACACCACACCATTCCCACTGCCGTGAAAGCTGCTGCGCTGGAGTACGATATTCCGATATACCAGCCGCTGTCGTTCCGAAAAGGGGAGGATGCCGAGGCAGCCATGGAAACACTGCGCCAGCTTGCACCGGATCTGATCGTGGTTCTGGCGTATGGGCAGATCCTGCCCAAGGCGGTTCTGGAATTGCCAAAATACGGCTGCATCAATCTGCACGCCTCCCTGCTGCCGGTCTACCGCGGCGCTGCGCCGATTCAGTGGGCTGTGATGGACGGTCAGACCAAGACCGGCGTAACCGCACAGCAGATGGCGGAGTCGCTGGATACCGGCGATATTCTCGTGGCAAAGGAGACTGTCATCGGACCGGAGGAAACAGCGGAGGAACTGTATGACCGGCTGGCGGAGCTTGCCGTGGAAACGCTGGCGGAAACGCTGAAACAGCTGGAAGCGGGCACCTTGCAGCGGACACCACAGGACGACAGCAAATCCTGCTATGCCTCCCGCATTACCAAGGAGATGTCGGCGCTGGACTTTTCCCAGCCGGCGCAGAAGCTGCACGACCTGATTCGTGGTATCACCGGTTTTACACTGCTGGAGGGCAAACGCCTGAAGGTATACGGCTCTCGTGTGGAAGCCAATGTCGCCGGAGCGCCGGGGACAATTGCCGATCCGGAGTGCTTTCTGGTTGCCTGCGGTGACGGAAACGGGCTGCGCCTGACGGAGATTCAGCCAGAGGGCAAGCGCCGGATGCAGACGGCAGATTTTCTCCGTGGAAAGAAACTGACGAAGGGAACGAAGCTCGGCGCATGACCGGGAGAAAGTGAGACGATCCCATGTATGCATTGTTGATTTTAGGATTGATTATCAGCTTAGCGGCCTCCTGGAATGTCAACGCCACATTTCGGCGGTATGAGAAAGATTCCAACAGCCGTGGTCTGACTGCTGCGCAGGTGGCACGGCAGATTCTGGATGAAAACGGACTGTATCAGATTCGTGTGGAGCGGATCTCAGGCAAACTGACCGATCACTATGACCCCTCCGGCAACGTCATCCGTCTTTCGGATTCGGTGCACGATTCCACTTCTGTGGCAGCCATCGGCGTTGCCGCCCATGAGTGCGGACATGCCGTACAGCATGAGGTGGGCTACTTCCCCATGAAGATTCGCAGCGCTGTCATTCCGGTGACACAGATCGGCTCGAAGTTCTGGTATATCATTTTTCTGATCGGTCTGGTCTTCGGCAATTCTCAGGCGGGGCAGATCATGCAGATGATCGGCATTCTGCTGTTCAGTGCCATTGTCTTTTTCCAGCTGATTACCCTGCCGGTGGAATTTGACGCAAGCCATCGTGCCATGAAAACGCTGGAATCCCGTTATATTCTGGCGGGCGAGGAACTGACCAAGGCCCGGAAAGTACTGACCGCCGCAGCGCTGACCTATGTGGCAGCACTGCTCAATGCGATTTTGCAGCTGCTTCGTCTGCTGAACATCGCACGGGGCAATCGCCGATGAGTGCGAGAAAGCTGGCGGTTCAGCTGTTAGACCGCACGGAACAGGAGAAGAGCTATTCCAATCTGCTGCTGGATCATGCGCTGGCGCAGTCCACGCTGGAAGAGCGAGATAAGCGTCTGTGCGCCTCCCTCTATTACGGTGTCATTGAACGGCGCATCACTTTGGATGCAGTGCTGTCGCACTATTGCAAACAGCCCCTCCGCAAGCTGGACGGAACGGTGCGGAATATCCTGCGGCTGGGGATTTACCAGCTGCTGTACTGCGACCAGATTCCGGCACGTGCTGCGGTGGATGCGTCGGTGAAGCTGACACGTTCCTGCCGAAAGGCGAGCGCATCGGGTTTTGTAAATGCCGTGCTGCGCAGCTTTCTGCGGGATGACTGCCGGATTCCCCTGCCGAAGCAGCCGGAAAAGGCGATGGCGGTGGAATACGCCGTGCCGGAGTGGCTGCTGAAAAAGCTGCTGGATGCCTATGGCAGGGAGCGGACACAGGTATTTTTGGCGGATGCGCTTCAGCCGGCTCCCCGATACATCCGGCGCAATCCGGAAAAATGTACGCAGGAGGAACTAGAGCAGGCGCTGGGCGAGCGCATCACACCGGTGGCGCAAGTGCCGGATGCCTACCAGCTGCACGCCGGCGATATCCGGCATCTGTCGGAATTTCAGCAGGGCTGGTTCTATGTGCAGGATCTCGCCTCGCAGATCTGTTCCCTTGCCATTGGCGCAAAAGCCGGCGAAATGGTGCTGGATCTCTGCGCTGCCCCCGGCGGAAAGACCTGCACCATGGCACTGCAAATGCAGGGCGGCGGAAAGGTGCTCGCCTTTGATCTGGCGCAGTCCCGTGTGGGGCTGATTGCGGAAAATGTCCGCCGGCTGGGGCTGACCAACGTCACCGCAATGCAGGGGGATGCCGCTGTGTACCAGCCGGAGCTTGCCGGTGCAGACCGTGTGCTGTGCGATGTGCCGTGTTCCGGACTGGGCGTTCTGCGCCGGAAGCCGGAGGTCAAGGAAAAACAGCCGGAGGAGCTGGCACAGCTGCCGCCGATCCAGCTGGCGATTCTGGAAAATGCTGCACGCTATGTAAAACAGGGCGGTGTGCTGCAATATTCCACCTGTACGATTTTGCCGGAGGAGAATCAGGAGGTCGTGGCGCAGTTTCTGGCGCATCATCCGGACTTCCGGCTTTGTCCGGTTCTGCCGGAGTGGGGCGGCGTATTTGCCGAACCTATGCTGACGCTGCTGCCGGAGATCTGCGGCAGTGACGGTTTCTTTGTGGCAAAAATGCAGCGCAGGTGAGCGCATGAAGAATTGAGGAAAGCAGACGTTCTGTCTGCTGCTTGTGATGGAGGATGAAGATGGAACAAATCGATATCTTGTCCCTCTCGCCGGAGGCGCTGCGGGCGTATCTGGAAGCATGGGGAGAGCCGAAATTTCGTGCAAAACAAATATTTGGCTGGCTCCATCAGAAGCAGGTGACAGAATTTTCCCAGATGACTTCGCTATCTCTCCAATTGCGGGAGAAGCTGGAGCGAAATTTTTGTATAAATAGACTAAATATTGAAAGAAGGCTTGCATCTTCTATCGATGATACGGTAAAATATCTGTATCGGCTGCCGGACGGCAATTTCGTGGAGACGGTTCTCATGGACTATCACCACGGAAAAAGCCTGTGCATCTCCACACAGGTGGGCTGCCGGATGGGCTGTCAGTTCTGCGCCTCCACCATTGCGGGATACGTGCGGAATCTGACACCGGCGGAGATGCTGCTGCAAATCTACGAGACACAGCGGGACGCCGGCTGCCGGATCGACAGCCTTGTGCTCATGGGAATCGGGGAGCCGCTGGACAACTTCGAGAATGTGGTCGCCTTTTTCCGGCTGCTCTCGCATCCCGACGGCTTCGGCATGAGTCTGCGGCATGTGGCAGTTTCCACGTGCGGACTTGTGTCGCGGATTCGGGAACTGGCGGACATGCGGCTTGGCGTGACGCTCTCCGTTTCTCTGCACAGTCCGGATGCCAGACGGCGCAGCGAGATCATGCCGGTCAACCGGAAGTATCCGCTGCCGGAGCTGCTGGAGGCGTGCCGGTATTATTTTCAGGCAACAGGCCGCCGTGTGACCATGGAGTATGCGGTCATCGACGGCGTTAACGGGACAAAGGCGGACGCCAAAAAGCTGGCGGACTGTCTGCGTGGCATGCAGTGCCACGTGAATCTGATTCCCGTCAATCCCATTGCGGAACGAAGCTTTCGTGCGTTCCGGAAAAATGTAGAACAATTCGAACAGGAACTTCGCAGGCTCGGTGTCAATGCCACCATTCGGCGGACGCTGGGCAGCGATATCCAAGCGGCATGCGGTCAGCTGCGGCGGGATGCCAGCCAGCAGATCGCCGATGCCTGTGGAGGTGGTAGTAATTGACAAGTGCAACACAGACACACATTGGCTATGTGCGGGAGGAAAATCAGGACCGTGTGGGAAGCCGGCAGTTTGGCGAGAATCTGCTGCTGCTGGTTTGCGACGGCATGGGCGGAGAACGTTCCGGCAGTAAGGCGAGCAGTCTGGCTTCGGAGGTCTTCTTCGAAAACTTTGAAGAGGGCTATGAACCGGATATGGATCACTACAGTATGCGTTCGCTGCTGCTCTCTTCGATTTCCGCCGCAAATTCCGTAGTATATACTTCGGCACGGATGGACTATCAGAATTTTGGCATGGGGACAACCTGCGTGGCAGCGTTCATCAGCCAGACCTATATCGCCATTGCCAATGTAGGCGACAGCCGTGCTTATTATTGGGCAGAGGATACCTTACAGCAGATCACCGTCGATCACACACGTGTGCAGGCGCTGCTGGAGCAGGGGGAAATTACAGAGGATGAAATGGCAACGCATCCGCAGCGGCACATGCTGGTGAAGGCCGTCGGGGTAGAGCGAACCGTCTGCCCGGATTTTTTCCGCATAGACCGTGTTGACAATCAGCCGTTTATCCTGCTGCTGTGCTCTGACGGACTGTCCGGATTTTGCAGCGATGCTGAAATTCAGGCAGTGCTGGATCCGGAGAAACCGGCGGAGGAGATCACGCAGCAGCTGGTGGATATGGCGCTGCAAAAAGGCGGACGGGACAATATCTCCGTTGCAGTTGCGGTGGCAGCTGCATCAGAATCAGTGGAGGAGTAAAAAGAGATGGACAGAGATAGCTATATTGGAAAGAGATTGGACGGCCGCTATGAACTGACAGAACTCGTGGGCGAGGGCGGTATGGCGAATGTATACCGTGCCACCGATGTGCTGGATAATCGCATGGTGGCAGTCAAGATCCTCAAGACCGAGTACTCGGAGAGCGAGGAATTCCAGCGTCGGTTCCGCAATGAGTCCAAGGCAATTGCCATGATGTCGCATCCCAACATCGTGAAGATCTATGACATGGGCTTTTCGGATAAGATGCAGTACATCGTCATGGAGTTTATTGACGGTATCACGCTGAAGGACTTCATCGACAGCGAGCACGTGCTCAACTGGAAGGACGCTGTGCATTTTGTCATCCAGATTCTGCGGGCACTCCAGCACGCACACAATCGCGGCATTGTGCATCGGGACATCAAGCCCCAGAACATTATGCTCCTGACCGACGGCACCATCAAGGTCATGGACTTTGGCATTGCCAAGTTTGCACGGGAGGAGAGCCGCACCGCCACCGATCAGGCAATCGGCTCGGTGCACTACATCAGTCCGGAGCAGGCACGCGGCGATGTCACCGATGCCAAGAGCGACATCTATTCCGTTGGTGTCATGTTCTACGAGATGCTGACCGGCAAAAAGCCTTTCGATACCAACAATCCGGTTTCCATTGCGGTCATGCACATGCAGAACGTGCCGGAGCGTCCCCGCAATATCAACCCCAACATCCCCTCCGGTCTGGAAGAGATCATCATGCACGCCATGGAGAAGGATGCCAACAAGCGGTATCAGTCTGCCACGGATATGATTCGGGATATCGAGGCATTCAAGGCAAATAACCAGATCATCTTCGGCTATTATAATGCGCCGCAGGCTCCCCAGCAGCAGCGCCAGTATTCCGGCGTGCCGGAGCAGACGGGCATGCAGCCACGCCGCCGTGGAAATCCCACCTACAGCAACACCCAGCAGCCCGCCGGCGGAGAGCCGGATTACGGCATGGAGAGCAGTGTGGCGGAGCGGGAGCCGGAGCAGAGCAAGTCGCTGGTCGTTCCGATTCTGACGGCGGTCACCATCGTGGTGGTAGTCGTCGCAGCCATTATCATTTTCCTGCTGCTCAGTCAGGGGACTGGCTCGCAGAACGGCACTACCGACGAAGTCCCCAACGTCATTGGTCTGACCTACGACGATGCCGTACTCAACTACCCCAACGTGGACTTTGAGATCGCAGAGCAGGAGTACACGGACAAGTACGAGGAGAATATCATTTATAAACAGAACGTCAAGGGCGGCGAATTTGTCAAGAAAAACAGCGACGGCAAGATCGAACTGGCAGTTGCTGTGAGTCTGGGCATTCAGAAAGTCAAGGTTCCCGATCTGACCAACTACACGGCAGATGAGGCGGAGGAAGCCCTGAAATCCCGTGGCCTGACGGCAGAGCTGAAAAAGGTGGAGAGCACCTCAGAGGAAAACATCGAGGCGAACCATGTCATCCGGACGGATCCGGAAATCGATACGGAAGTACCGGTCGGTTCCAGCGTGACAGTTTATGTCAGCATGGGTATTGCGGTCGAAGAGGCAGATGTTCCGAATCTGGTGGGCATGTCCCTGGAAGAGGCGACAAAGGAGTGTAAGCACCGCAACCTCAAGATCGAAACCGAGGAAAAGGCGTCGGATAAGGAGAAGGATCAGGTCATTGAGCAGGATCCGGAGCCGGGCAAGATCGTGGCAGCCGGTTCGACCATCAAGCTGACCATCAGCAACGGCGAGGAGCCGGAGGGTGAGGTCAACTATGGTCTGGTGAACCTGCCGGCTGGTATGTCCGGTATGTACACCCTGAGCTTCACCACCGATGAGGACGGCGTAATTGCCTCCCGCCAGTTTGTGGCGGAGAGCCTAACCGATGCATCGGTTTCTGTCAAGGTAAGCGGTAAGGGCAAGCGCACCGTCAAGGTTTCTGTTACCAGCGCACAGAGCGGTAAGACTGCCGTTGTCGGCACTTATACGTTCGACTTTGCCAACAAGACATTCACTGCTTCCAGCGAGGACATCGAGGGCGCTTTTGATGAGGTTATGGTGCAAACCACGCCGGCAACCACACAGGAGCCTGCTGAAACGCAGGTGACAACTGCAGCTGCTGGGGGGTAAGGTATGAGAGATTCTGCGGTAACACTTTCTGAAACACAGGGCAGAATCATCACATCTGTGGGAGGTCTCTACACCGTAGAGACCTCCTGCGGTATGTGCACCTGTAAAGCACGCGGCGTTTTTCGAAAGCGTGGCATTCTGCCCTACGTGGGGGATTTTGTACAGCTGTCTGAGGACGGTGTGATCTGTGAGATCCTCCCCCGAAAAAACAGCATCCTCCGGCCGCCGGTGGCAAATCTGGATCAGATCCTGTTTGTCACATCCTCCTGCCGTCCCGACCCGAACCTGCTCCTGCTGGATTCGTTTCTGGCGGTGGCGATCTACCAGAATATCCAGCCGGTTCTGGTTCTGACAAAAGTGGATCTGGATGCGGCAGAGCAGGTGCGCCGGCTCTATGCCAGCGCCGGCATTCCGGTGTATGCGGTGGACTACCGAAACGGGGAGACGGTGCAGGCAGTGGCAGCCCTGCTGAAAGATAAGGTCAGCATGATGACCGGCAATTCCGGCGTGGGAAAATCCACGCTGCTCAATGCCATGGAACCCTCTCTTCAGCTCCCGGTGGGAGAGATCAGCGAGAAGCTGGGACGTGGCAGACACACCACACGGCAGGTGCAGCTCTATCCGTGTGCCGGCGGCTATCTGGCGGATACGCCGGGGTTCTCCACATTTGAGGCGGAGCAGTATGTGCAAATGAAAAAAGAACAGATCGCCGATTGCTTTCCGGAGTTCCAGCCGTATCTGGGAGAGTGCCGGTTCTCCGACTGTTCCCACGTCTGCGAAAAGGGCTGCGCCATTCTGGAGGCCGTGCAGGCGGGGAAAATCGCCAAGAGCCGTCACGCATCGTACTGCACCCTGTATCAGACGGCAAAGCAGAGAAAGGAATGGGAGTCGTGAAACGAGCCGTGATCTTTGGCGGTGCGCCGGTGTCAATGGCAGATTTGCCGGCAGAGCTTCCGCCGTATGCCCTCTGCGTTTGCGCCGATGCCGGACTGCGTGCAGCGCAGCAGCTGGGGATTCCGCCGGATTTTGTGGTGGGGGATTTTGACTCCCTCGGCAGCGTTCCCGCAGAGGGAAACGTTGTCACCTATCCGGCGGAAAAGGATGATACGGACCTGCTGCTGGCTGCACGGTATGCCATGGCGCAGGGATGTCGGGAACTGGTGTTTTATGGCGCACTGGGCGGGCGGCTGGATCACACCATCGCCAACCTGCAAATGCTTCGCCTTTTGGCAGATGCGGACACCGCCGGCATTCTGATCGATGCCGGACATCGTGTCACACTTCAGCGTGGCGGTATGTGGAATAGCCGTCAGGTTTACCGCAAGCCCCAGACGGGAAAGTGGTATCTGTCCCTGTTTGCCATGACACCGGTTTGCGAGGGAATCACATCAGCCGGCGTTGCTTATCCGCTGGAACACGGAACGCTCCGTGCCAGCTATCCTCTTGGCGTGAGTAACGAGATTCTCGGAGAACAAGCGGAGATCTCTGTGGAAAAAGGTGACCTGCTGGTTGTGCAGGCAAAAAATGTTTGAGAATAACTTATGAGGCATCAGCGCTCTGTGAATGGATTTCACAGGGCGCTTTTTTGTGCCCCTGTCATACCTCTTGTCCATGACGCATAGGATGTATCAATCGGATGGGAAAAGAGGAGGAATTGCAGATGATGGAAAATGGTTTGCAGGCGGTGCTGCGCTACCTGCCGGTTCCGGTGCGCTCTGCGGTGCAGCAGATGCCGGCGGAGGTGCAGACGCAGATACAGGAGGTGCGCCTGCGTGCGGAAAAGCCGGTGGCAGTGGTGATACAGCAGCAGGAGCGTTTCCTTGCGCCGGACGGAACACGAACGCAGCAGCCTGCCAAGGCACTGCGCATGTCGCAGCGCATGCTGGAACAGACGTTTCAGGCGGTCTGTTCCTATTCGGTCTACCGCTATGCCAGGGAGATCAGTCAGGGTTTTATCACCGTGGACGGCGGGAATCGTGTGGGAATTGCCGGCTCTGCGGTGTATCGGGACGGCGTTCTCACACAGGTGCACCACATCACCGGACTCAATTTTCGTGTTTCACACAGCGTCACGGGATGTGCAGAAGAGCTGTACGGGCAGACTTGCAGCAGCAGACCTCAGAGCGTCCTGCTCGCCGGTGCAGTCGGCTCCGGAAAGACCACCATGCTGCGGGACATGTGCCGGCTGCTTGGAGCGGAACACCGTGTCTCTCTCATTGACGGGCGAAGCGAGATCGCAGCGGTACAGCAGGGCGTGCCACATTATGATGTGGGACTGCACACCGATGTGCTGGACGGTTACGCCCGTGCAGAGGGGCTTCTGACGGCGCTGCGTGTGATGACACCGGACGTGCTGGTCTGCGACGAGATCGGGACAGAGGCGGATGCAGAGGCGATTCTGCGCATCCATGGCTGCGGTGTCCCTGTCGTCGCTTCCGCCCATGCGGTGTCTTGGGAGGATGTGCAGCGCCGTGCAGTTTTGGAGGCACTGCTTCGGGCAGGGGCGTTCCAGTATGTGGCGCTGTTGGACGGGCAGAGGCAGGGACACATCCGGCAGCTTCGCCGGCTTGCCGCATGATACGGCTGGCTGGGCTGGCGTGCCTTGTTCTGTGCGGAGGCGGTGCAGGCTGGTATGCTGCCATGGGGCTTCAGCGCACCCGTACCGCTGCGGAGTGTCTCTCCCGTATGCTGCGGGAGATGGCGGTGCAGATGGAATTTCGGGCACTCTCCATGCAGGAACTGCTGGAACGTTTGTCACAGGAATCGTCCTATGGGATGTTCCGGTTTCCGGCCGCAGCAGCGCAGTGCATGGCGCAGGGCGACTCGGTCTGTCAGGCGTGGCAGACCGGGCTGACACAGGACAAGGCGGTGCCGGAGCCGATGCGCCGGATTCTCCTGCCCTTGGGAGAGGAGCTTGGCGCCAGCGATCTGGCGGGACAGGCGGAAACCCTGGAGCAGTACCGCATGCAGCTGGAGCCATACACAGCAGCTGCTGCGGAGCGCTGTCAGCGATTGCAGCGGCTCTATGTGAGCATAGGTGTTCTGGGCGGATTGCTGCTGGCGATTCTGTTGTGTTAATCAAGGAGGATGTTGACCAGCATGGATATTGATCTCATTTTTAAAATTGCCGGAACCGGTATCATTGTCGCCGTGCTGAATCTCGTGCTAAAGCGGGCGGAACGGGAGGAGCAGGCGATGATGACGACACTTGCCGGGCTGGTGGTGGTTCTGATGCTGCTGGTGGAGCAGATCGGTGATCTGTTTGCCCGTGTCAAATCGGTGTTTGGCCTATGATCGGAGAAACTGCATCTGCCGCTGCGGTCTGCATGGCGGCGGCGATTCTGGCGACTCTGCTGAAACAATATTGTCGGGAACAGGCGCTGTTCTGCGTGCTCGGAGCGTGTGCGGTCGTGGGACTGGCTGCCGCAGCGTATTTGACACCCATTGCTGCCACGCTCAACGAACTGTTTCAGAAAACGGCGCTGCCGTCTGCCTATCTGGAAATTCTCTGGAAGGCGCTGGGCATCTGTTACCTCACGGGAATCGCCGGCGATCTCTGTCAGGACTGCGGAGAGTCGGCGCTGGCGCATATGGCGGAGCTGTGGGGACGGTTTTCCCTGCTGCTGCTGGCGCTTCCGCTGTTGCAGACACTGTTGGAAACGGTGACGGAGGTGATGACGTGAAACGGCGTGGGATATTTTTTGCCGGATGTCTTGGCGGATTGCTGGGCGGATTGGGAAACGGTGTGACGCTTTCAGCATCGGCACAGCAGTCCGCCGAGGAGGTCGCTGCAACACTGGCGGAGGAGAGCGGAAGCGCTGCCGTGACGCAGCAGCTGGACTGGGATTTGCGTACAGTCCTGGAACAGATGGGGCTGTCTGTCTCCTCGCCGGAGCAGGCGGGGGAGCACTTCACCCTTGCCGGTGTGTGGGACGTGCTGCGGGACTTTTGCGCCGACCGGATTCAGCTGCCGTTTCAGATGCTGGGCGGATTGCTGACGGTGATTCTGTTTGCAGCGCTGCTGGAGGGGATGCAGTGCAATACCTCCCATGCAGCAACGGTGCGTGTCTTTGACTATGTGTGTGCGCTGGCAGCCGTTTCGCTGCTGGCAGATCCGCTGTTTCAGAGCATTGCAGCGGTGCAGACGGCGCTGGAACAGGGCGCATCATTTATGACGGCATTTGTGCCGGTGTTCGCCGGCATCCTGGCGGCAGGCGGGACTGCCGGCACGGCGGTCTGCTATCAGACGGGGGTGATTGCTCTGTCTGACGGTGTATTACAGCTGATCTGCCACACCCTTTTGCCCTTGTGTACCATGGGATTTGCGCTGGCGATCGTGGACGCTGTCAGCCCCTCGGTTTCTGTGGGCGGACTGCTGACCCTGTCCCGCAAGGTGACCACGTGGACGCTGGGGCTGCTCATGTCTGTGTTTCTGGGGGTGCTGTCCATGCAGAATCTCATCAGCGGCAGCACGGACACCGCTGCTGCCAAAACGACACGCTACGTGCTCTCCAACTTTGTGCCGGTGGTGGGCAGTGCGGTTTCCGATGCCTATGCAACGGTGCGTGGCAGCCTGCAAATTCTGCGCAGCACCACCGGTGTTCTGGGAATCATGGCGCTGTGCCTGCTGTTTCTCCCGCCGCTGCTCCAGCTGCTGCTGTACCGCATGGTGGTGGCGGTGGGCGCAGCAGCAGCAGAGCTGTTTGGAACGCAGCGCCTGCTCCGTCTGCTGCGTGGGACACAGCAGGCGCTTGCCATTGCGTTTGCACTGCTGGTCTGCTTTGCCGTGATGTTTATTGTGGCAACGGCAGTTGCCATGACCATTGGAAAGGGCGGTGTGTAACATGGAGCAAATGCGTGCCATTGTGCTGTCGGCGTGTGCGGTCAGTCTGCTGGCCGGGGCTTTGGATGCCATCCGTCCCAGCCCGAAATTCGACCGCCAGATGAAGCTGCTGCTCTCCGCCGTGTTCCTGCTGGCGATTCTGACACCGCTGGTACAGGGGAGTCGGGACTTCTCCGTGGATTGGAGCGGGGATGGGGTGTTCTCGGCGGAGCTGACAGAGACCGTTGCACAGGAGACCGCAGCGTGTGCTGCGGAGAATTTGGAGATGACGCTGCAGCAGCAGCTCTCTGCCGGCGGTGTCCCTGATGCCAAAGTGCAGGTGCAGATGCATACTGCGGAGGACGGGCGCATAGAGATAGATTGTGTCACGGCATTCTGCACAGAGCCGGAAAAAGCACGTGCGCTGCTTGCGGAATCTCTGGGAAACGAGGTGGAACTCTATGTGGAAGAAGATTCGTGAACAGCTGCACAGCGAACGTGGAATCCGCATTCTGGTGCTGCTGGGCACTGCCGGACTGGGGCTGATCCTGCTGTCCGGACTGCTGCCGGAGCGGAACAGGGAATCCAAACCAGCGGAGACCAGTGTTGCAGCGGAAGATGCCGCAGCAGAAACACAGCAGTACTGCCGCCGGATGGAGGAGGAGCTCTCCCGCATTCTGGAACAGGTGGAGGGCGTGGGAACATGCCGTGTGCTGGTGAACGCTGCCGGAACGGCGGAGACACGCTATGTGCAGGATGCGGAAACTGATCTTGCCGAATCACGGCAGCAGTCCCAGCAAAAGTGTGTGATCCTCTCCGACAGCAGCGGAGAACGTGCGCTGGTGCAGCAGATTGTCTCGCCGGAGATCAGCGGTGTTGTCGTGGTTTGCAGCGGTGCCTCCAGCGGCGTGGTGCAGGAGCGTGTCAGCAAGGCGGTACAGGCTGTGCTCTCGCTGCCGTCCAGCCGCATCTGTGTGGTGCCGTCTGCCGGAAACATTTCGTGAGTGCTCGAATTGCTCAGAAAGGATTTGTGTTTATGAAAAAGCCTTCTTTGATTCTTGGAAAAAAGCAGATCATTTTGTCCTGCCTGACGCTGATGCTTGCCATCGCCGTCTACGTTAACTATGCGCTGTCCGACCACGATCTCACCACGGCGGAGAAAACGCCGTCCGAGGGCGTGACTTACGGTGACACGGCATTTGTCAACGCCGAGGCAGAGGGTGAGAAAAAGACGGACGCACCGGAGGAGAGCGTTGCTGCCGCAGCAACAGAAACCGCAGCCGAGGCGGAGAGCGTTGTGCTGCCCGATCCTGCCACGGCGGACAACGCAGCGGACTACTTCGCACAGGCACGTCTGGAACGGACGGCAAGCCGGGATGAAACTGTGGCAACGCTGCAATCCATTCTGGGGGGCGGCGATCAGACGGAGGACGAACTGGTGACTGACGCCATCGCAGCTGTGGAGACCTCCAAGCTCATCGAGAGCGAGAGTACCATTGAGTCGCTGATCAAGTCCATGGGCTATCAGGACTGCATCGTCTATCTGGACGGCGAGGGCGCACGGGTCGTGGTGCAGAGCGACGGGCTGGATGCAGCGCAGGCAGCTGCCATCAAGGATGTGATTTTGGGCGAGGTTTCCGTCGCCACAGAAAATATTCGAATTTTTGAAGTAAAATAGTTGTGCGAAACGATTTTTTTTGGTATAATAGAAGAAAGAACTTGTTTTCACGGCAGAAATGCCGGCGGCTCTGATTCCGTTTTCTTTCGAATGTGTGGAAATACATACAAATACCAAAGAAAAAATAAGTGGGATCTGGGAAAGCTGCTGTTTTTCTGCGACGGCGGCTTTCCCTTTTGCTGCCAAACGGCAAACGATGTAGTTTTGCATGCGGGGGGCAGCGTCAAAAAAATGATTTGGAGGTTATGGTATGACAAAACATGAGATCAGAGAATATGCATTTCTTCTGCTATATGAGACATTGGTGCGGACGGACTGGAACGGCGATCTGGAGGAACTCTACCAGTCCACGGAGGAAATGGTGGAACTGCCCATTCCCACACCGGTCAAGCGCTATGTGGAGGGTGTCAGAAAGCAGGCGGACGAGCTGGATCGGATCATTGCGTCTTACAGTAAGAATCGTGTGCTGAACCGGATCCCGCTGGTGAACCGGACGATTCTCCGTCTGGCACTCTATGAGCTGCGGAACATTCCCAAGACGCCGGTAAATGTAGTCATCAGCGAGGCAGTCGCCCTGTCCCGTGCGTATGCACTGCCGGAGGACACCTCGTTCATCAACGGTGTTCTTGGCGCATACTCCCGTGCGGAAAAGGCAGCAAAGGAGGCAGGCTCCCATGATGCAGATCCTGGGGCTTGACACCAGCAACTATACCACTTCCGCAGCGCTTCTGGATCTGGAACACGGAACGGTGCGGCAGGCAAAGCAGCTGCTCCCCGTCAAAGCGGGGGAGGCTGGACTGCGGCAGAGTGACGCCGTCTTTCACCACACCAGACAGCTGCCGGACATGCTGGAACAGCTGGCACCGCAGATGGCAGCGGGGGAACTTTGCGCCATCGGTGTGTCTGCCCGTCCCAGAAATCTGGAAGGCTCCTATATGCCGTGCTTCCTCACAGGACTCGGAACGGCTCGTGGAATCGCTGCGGTGACCGGCGTGCCGCTGCACGTGACTTCGCACCAGATCGGACATGTTCTGGCGGCTCTGTATTCGGCAAAGAAGCTGGAACTCTGCCGTGCGCCGTTTCTGGCGTTTCACGTCAGCGGCGGAACGACGGACTCCCTCTATTGCGAACCGGATGCGGTGGATTTTCTGCGCATTACGCCCTGCGGAACCTCTCTGGATCTGAAAGCGGGACAGGCGATCGATCGGGTGGGCTTGCAGCTGGGACTGCAATTTCCCTGCGGTGCAGCGCTGGAACAGCTGGCGCTGAAAAGCCATGCGAAAATGCGTGTGCGTCCGGTCATCCGTGAGGAAAACTGCTGTCTCTCCGGTTTGGAGAACCAGTGTGCCAAGATGTGCAGGCAGGAACAGCCGCCGGAGGATATCGCACGGTATTGCCTGCTGACAGTGGGCGAGACCATTGCCGCCATGACAGCGGCAGCACGGAAGAAATACGGCAGACTGCCGGTCATCTATGCCGGCGGCGTAATGTCCAACCGGATGATTCGTCCTATGCTGGCGGCTGCCGGAGATGTCTATTTTTCAGAGCCGGACTGCGCCTGCGACAATGCTGTGGGCGTGGCAGTTTATGCGGCAATTCGGGAAAAGAGGGGAACACTGTGGCAGTTCTGAGCGTAACGCAACTCAACCGCTATGTCGGCTATCGTCTAAAAGAGGAACGTGCCCTGCAAAATGTGCTGGTGCGTGGAGAAATCACCAATTTCACCGCATACTATCGTTCCGGACACTTGTATTTTACCCTGAAGGATGCAGAGGCATGCGTCAAAGCTGTGATGTTTCGGGGCAGTGCCCAGCGGCTGCGGTTTCAGCCGGCAGACGGCATGCGTGTCATTGTTGCAGCCTCAGCGGTGCTCTATGAGAAAGAGGGCAGCTTCCAGCTGAACGTCACGGACATGCAGCCGGACGGCGCAGGTGTGCAGGCGGCTGCGCTGGAACAGCTGAAGAAAAAGCTGACGGATCTGGGCGTTTTTGATGCAGCTGCCAAGCGCCCCATTCCCGTCATGCCCCAGCGAATCGGCGTCATCACATCCGATGTCGGTGCGGCCTTGCAGGACGTGCGGAACGTCATCAGCCGCCGGTATCCGGTGGGACATCTGCTGGTGTATCCGGCACAGGTGCAGGGCGATGCGGCGGTACAGTCCATTTGCAGCGCTATCGCAGCAGCACAGGCAGACGGGTGCGATGTGCTGATCGTCGGACGTGGCGGCGGCTCGGCGGAGAATTTGCAGGCGTTCAACACGGAGCGGGTGGTCATGGCGATCTATCATTGCACCATTCCCATTGTCTCTGCCGTTGGACACGAAACAGACTGGACGCTGGCAGACGCTGCCGCAGATCTGCGTGCCCCGACGCCGTCGGCAGCAGCAGAGCTAGCGGTTCCCGATATGCGCCAGCTCTTGCAGCAGATTCAGGAACAGCGGCGTCGGATGATCGCTGCCATCCGTGGACAGCTGCAAAGCCGCCAGCAGGAGCTGGAACGTCTTTGCGACCGGCTGCGTCTGCAATCTCCGGCACATCGGCAGTCTATGGAACAGCAAGCGCTGGAACATCTGTACCGGCGCCTGGTGCGTGGCGGTGCAGCGGTGCTGGAACGGTACGAGAACCGGCTGCGGCAGCAGGCGGAAAAGCTGGAAATGCTCAGTCCGCTGAAGATTCTGGGACGTGGCTATGCGCTGGTATATCAGGGAGAAGAACTGGTACGGCGTGCAGAACAGGTGCAGCCCGGGGATATCCTGCGGGTGCAGCTGGCAGAAGGTGAAATTACAGCTGAGGTGAAAGCGTAAGCGGACACCATTGGAGGAATACAGGCATGGCATTGGAAGAACAGATGAAACAATTGCGGGAGTTGACGCAGAAACTGGAGCAGAGCAGCCTGCCTTTGGAAGAGGCAGTGCAGCTGTATGCACAGGGCATGGAACTGGCGGCAGCCTGCCAGAAGGAACTGGAACAGGCGAAGCTGCAGATCAGCAAACAGACCGTCCCGCTGCAAAAACAGGAGGATTCGGAAGATGAAACTGGAAAATAAACAGGAACTGGAACGTTTGGTACATCTCGTAGAAACCGGATTGGACGAGCGGCTGCAAGTGACACCGGAGGTGGAACGGCAGAAGCGTGTTATCGCAGCGATGCAATACTCGCTGGATGCCGGCGGCAAGCGGATTCGTCCGGTGCTGGTGCTGGAATTCTGCCGGCTCTGCGGCGGAAGCGTGCAGCAGGCAATGGCAGCAGCCTGCGCCATTGAGATGATTCATACATTCTCGCTGATTCATGATGACCTGCCCGCCATGGACAACGACGATTTCCGGCGCGGCAAACCCTCTTGCCACAAGGCGTTTGATGAGGCAACGGCGATTCTGGCAGGCGATGCCCTCTCGGTACAGGCATTTCGTGTGATTGCAGAGGATCCGGTGCAGGACGATGCTGGCAAGGTACAGCTGATGCAGATTCTGGCAGAGGCGACCAGTGCCGCTGGTATGATCGGCGGTCAGGTCATGGATATGGAATATGAGACACGGGATGATGTGACGCAGGCGGATCTGGAGGCAATGTGCGCTGCCAAGACGGGCGCACTGATTCGTGGGGCCTGCCGTCTGGGCTGTGTGGCAGCGGGTGCGCCGGAATCCGTGGTTGCGCTGGCAGATCAGTACGGCGCAAAGCTGGGACTTGCGTTCCAGATCTTGGACGATATTCTGGATGTGACCAGTACGACCGATGTTTTGGGAAAGCCGGTCGGCAGCGATGCCGAAGAGGGAAAGACGACGTTCGTCACACTGCTGGGACTGGAACGGGCACGGGAAGAAGCTGCCCGTCTGACACAGGAGGCGGAGGAACTGCTGCAGCAGTTCGTCGGTCATGAGTTCCTGCTGGATTTGACGGATTCCCTGTTGAATCGGGAAAAATAACAATAAGGAGGGGGACTTTTTGCCGTTTTGGCAGAAGGTCGGGCACAGATGCAGAAAAAACGAAGCACTGTTGCAGAAATGGAAAAAATGGATATGAAAAAAGTCCCGTTGCCGGAGAAATCTCTGCTGGAACAGCTGGATTTGCCGGGGGATTTGAAGAAGCTGGATATGGCGCAGTGTCAGGAACTGTGTCAGGAGATTCGGAATCTGCTGATCGAAACAGTTTCCAAGACCGGCGGACATCTGGCTTCGAATCTGGGAGCAGTGGAGCTGACGGTGGCAATGCACCGTGTTTTCACTTCTCCGGAAGATAAATTTGTATGGGATGTTGGGCACCAGTGTTACACGCACAAGATTCTGACAGGCCGGCTGAATGCGTTCTCCACGCTTCGGCAGGAGGGCGGAATTTCCGGATTTCCAAAGCCCTTGGAATCGGAGCACGATGTCTTTATCAGCGGGCACAGCAGTACGGCAATCTCCGTGGCAAACGGTATTGCCGAGGGCATGCGTCTACAGGGGGATCGGGAGCACTTCGCCATTGCAGTCATCGGAGACGGCGCAATGACCGGCGGTCTGGCGTATGAGGGAATGAACAATGCCGGAAAATCCGGCAACAATCTGATCGTTATTCTCAATGACAACGACATGTCGATTTCCAAAAACGTCGGCTCTCTGGCACGGTATCTCTCATCGATTCGTGGCAGCGAGGGCTATGTGCGCACGAAAAAGGCGGTGGAACGCCGCCTGAACCAGACGGCAGTCATCGGCCCGTCGGTGGCGAAAGTCATCAAGAACTCCAAGAGCGTGGTGCGGGAGGCGCTGCTGCACTCCGCCACCCTGTTCGAGGACTTTGGCTTCGTCTATCTTGGACCGGTGGACGGTCACGATCAGGGTGCCATTGAAGAGGTGCTTCTGGCGGCAAAGCAGTATCACCGGCCGGTGTTCATTCACCTCAACACTGTCAAGGGCAAGGGATATCCGCCGGCGGAACAGAATCCGGGAGAGTATCACGGCATCTCAAAGTTTGACATCGAGACCGGCAATCCGGAGGTGTCCGGCAAGGACTCCTATTCCAGCGTATTTGGGCAGGAGCTGACCCACCTGGCAGTCAGGGACAGCCGGATCTGCGCCATTACGGCAGCCATGGAAAGCGGCACAGGACTGCACTATTTTGCGAAAGAATTTCCGAAGCGTTATTTTGACGTGGGGATTGCCGAGCAGTATGCGGTTACATTTTCGGCAGCGCTTGCCTCTACGGGACAGTTGCCGGTGTTTGCCGTGTACTCGTCATTCCTCCAGCGTGCCTATGACCAGCTGATGCACGATGTGGCGATCGGCGGACTGCACGTGGTGCTGGGCATTGACCGTGCCGGCGTTGTGGGCGAGGACGGCGAAACGCACCACGGCTTGTACGACGTTTCTTATCTCGCCACAGTGCCAAATACAACGATCTATGCACCGGCATGTTATGACGAGCTGCGGCTCTGTCTGCGGCGGGCGCTGTATCGGGACAAGGGACTTGTCTGTGTGCGGTATCCCCGTGGGGCGGACAACAGCGTCTTTGACAAGTCTGCGCTGAACACCGAGTACACCCACGTGTCCGGACAGCGGACGGACGTGCTGTGTATTTCCTACGGCAGAATCTACGACAACCTGTATCAGGCGAGCCGGCGTGCCAAGGAAGCCGGCATGCCCTGCGATCTGCTCAAGCTGACACGGATTTTTCCGCTGTCGGATGCTGTGGTGGAATTGGCATCTACTTATCAGCACGTGCTCTTCCTGGAGGAGGCGTACTATTACGGCGGTATTTCCCAGATCTTCGGGGATGCGCTGATGCAGCACGGATTCCACGGCAGCTATCGGCGTGTCGCTCCGAAGGAGTATCTGGCGCATGCGCCCATGGCATCGCAAATCGAAAAAATGCAGCTCTCTGCGGATGCTATTTTCCGGCACATCCAGCAGATCTATCAGGAGGAACAGGGCGATGGCGAGACTTGATATCTGGCTCTCCCAGCATGGCATGGCACCCAGCCGGCAGCGTGCGCAGGGACTCATCCGAAACGGACAGATTTTCGTCAACGGTGTCGTCTGTACCAAGCCGGCGTATGGAGTGGCGGAGGGCGACCAGGTGACCATGGAGGGGGAAGATCTGCCCTTCGTGGGGCGTGGCGGTCTGAAGCTGGAGCATGCGGTGCAGGCAGCGGGATTGCAGCTGGATGGCCTGGTCTGTATGGACATTGGCGCATCCACCGGCGGTTTCACAGACTGTATGCTCCAGCACGGGGCACGGCGTGTCTATGCGGTGGACGTGGGACACGGTCAGCTGGCGGAATCCCTGCGGCAGGATTCCCGTGTGGTAAACTGGGAGGGAACGGATATCCGCAGCGTCACACCGGCGCAGCTGCCGGAGCCGATCGATTTTTTTTCCGTCGATGTTTCTTTTATCTCTCTGACCCATGTGCTGCCGTCTGCGGCAGCATTTCTGGTGCACGGCGGAAAAGCGGCGATTCTCATCAAGCCTCAGTTTGAAGCGGGACGGGAGAACATCGGGAAAAACGGTCTGGTCACCTCGCCGCGTGTCCACCAGAATGTGCTGGTGAATACGCTGGCACTGCTGCACCAGCTGGAACTGGAGGTGCAGCTGCTGTGTCCCTCCCCCATTCGGGGCGGAACCGGCAATGCTGAGTACCTTGCCGTGGCGGAAAAAGGCGGAACGCCGGCGGCGATTCCAGACCTTGCTGCCGTCGTGCAGGCGGCGCTGGCAAAGGAGGGACGGAAATGAAGGTCGTGTTATTTCACCATTTGCAGAACAAAAGCGCTGCATCGGTGGCACGGGATGTGTGCAACGCACTGTACCGGAATGGCATTGCCGTCTGGGCAGACCCGTGCTGCCGGAAGCTGCTAAGCGGCCTGCCGTTCGTCTGCTATGCGCCGTTTTTGGAGGCGGTGCAGAATGCTGATGCTGCCATTGCCATTGGCGGGGACGGCACCATTTTACACTGCGCCCGCCATGTGGTGGGAACAAAGGCGATGCTGCTCGGCATCAATACCGGACGGCTTGGCTTTCTGGCATCCATGGAGCCGGATCAGATCGGCGAAGTGGCACGGCTTCAGACGGGGGACTATCGGGTTTCCCGCAGAATGCTGCTCAAGGGCAGACTGTTACAGCCGGACGGCACCTGTAAACGGGAATTTCTGGCGCTGAATGACATCGTGATTTCCCGTAATTTTTCCCGTGTCATCGAGTTCACAGTCTCCCGCAATAATGTAGTGCTGGGCAACTATCGGGCGGACGGGCTGATTTTCAGCACGCCGACAGGCTCCACCGCTTATGCCCTCTCTGCCGGCGGACCGATCATCGAGCCGGAATTTCCCTGCATCGAGATGACGCTCATCTGTCCTCACTCCCTCTCCGCCCGTCCCATTCTGTTTTCGCCCCACAATGAATTGCAGGTGTCGTGTCGGGTGCGGGAAGACCACGATGTCTATCTCTGTGCAGATGGGGAAAAACCGGTGGAATTTCGGGAGGAGGAGACACTGGAAATTTCCGGTGCTTCGGAGATGCTGGGAATTTTGGATCTGAGCGGAAACACCTTTTTCGATTCCCTCAGCCGAAAACTGATGCAGTCCCTGAAAGATGGAAAATAGCATGTCTGGAGGTTTGTCATGAAAAAGGAACGGCAGGACGCAATCTTGTCTTTGATCGCACGGGAGGAGATCCCGACGCAGGAGCTGCTGCGGGAGAGAGTCGCAGCCATGGGATTCGAGGTGACGCAGGCGACGCTCTCACGGGACATTCGGGAGCTGCATCTGGTCAAGCAGCGGCGCAGCGGAAAGCGTGCCTGCTATACAGCACCGGTGATCCAGGAGGGCGCAGGCGGTATTTTTCAGGACGCCGTGCTCCGCACCGATTATGCCGGACACACGGCGGTAATTCACTGCCGCTCCGGTATGGCGCAGGCGGTGGCAGTGGCGCTGGATTCCGTGAAGCGTGAGGGCGTTGTGGGAACGATTGCCGGAGATGATACGGTGTTCGTTCTGCTCCGGACGGAAACGCTGGCACGGGAGTTTGCGCTGTTCTTTGGATCATCGGCAGGAAAGGGAGGCTTTTGATGTTAGCAGAACTGGAAATCGAAAATCTGGCAGTCATCGCCCACGCCCGTATTCCGTTTTCACCCCATCTGAACGTGTTCACCGGAGAGACCGGTGCCGGAAAATCCATCCTGATCCATGGCATTCATGCCGTACTGGGGCAGCGTGTGACCAGAGATATTGTGCGGACCGGCTGCAAAAAAGCGGTCATTACGGCGCTGTTTACCAAGCTCTCTCCGGCGGTCTGCGCCAAGCTGGATGCGCTTTCCATCTCCCACGAGGACGACGAGCTGCTGCTAACACGGGAGATCGCAGCGGACGGCGGAAGTGCAGCACGGGTCAATGGACATACCACTACGGTTTCCGTGCTGCGGGAGATCGGCAGCACGCTGATCAACATCCACGGACAGCATGACAATCAGGTGCTGCTCTCGCCGGAATGCCATCTGCAAATTCTGGATGCGTTTGGCGGAGATGACACACGGCTGCACCGGTATCAGGACAGCTTTCGTGCATTGCAGCAGACGGCGAAGCGCCTGAACCACCTGGGAAAGCTGGAACAGGAGAAGGTGCACCGCCGGCAGTATCTGCGACAGCTGGTGCAGGATGTGGAGGACTTGGGGCTGGAAGCCGGAGAGGAATCCGCATTGGAGGAGGAACTGGAACTGCTCCAGCATGTGGGCGGGATTTCCAGTGCGCTCCAGAATGCGGAGGAACTGCTCAGCGGTGAGGAGTCCGGCGGAACTGCGGTGGACCGCACCGAGGAGGCAGCGGAGGAACTGTCCGCCATTGCCGAGCTGCGCAGCGATTTCTCCGCACTGTATGAACGCCTGAACACCGTGCGCATTGAGGTGGAGGACATCGCTGCGGAGTGCCGGAATCTGCGGGAACAGCTGGATATGGATCCGGCACGATATGCGCAGGTCACCAAACGGCTACAGGAAATCCGTGTGCTGGGCAAGCAGTACCAGTGCACGGGGGATGAACTGATGCAGCAGTACCAGCAGGCGGAGGAAGAACTTCAGCAGATGCAGAGCGATGCAGCGGAAATCGAGGCGCTGCGGGAGGAAAAGAAGCAGCTGCTGGAGCAGGTGTCTACACAGGCAAAGGAGCTCTCGGAGTACCGTGCGCAGCTGCTGGAGCGTTTTGCTGCACAGGTGACAGAGCAGCTGGCATTCCTGAATATGCCCAATGTGGTGCTGACCGGAAAGCATACCATGGGAAAGCTGACCATTCACGGTATGGACAACTTGGAATTTCTGATTTCCGCCAACCGTGGGGAAGAGCCACGCCCGCTGGCACGCATTGCCTCCGGCGGTGAGCTGTCCCGCATCATGCTGGCGCTAAAGTGTGTCATCGCCGATCGGGACAGCATTCCCACGCTGATTTTCGACGAGATCGACACCGGCGTCAGCGGAAAAGCGGCTCAGAAGATCGGAATGAAACTCCGTGAGGTGGGACAGCTGCGGCAGGTGCTCTGCGTGACGCACCTCTCGCAGATCGCAGTGATGGCGGATCATCATCTGATGATCGAGAAGCAGACGGACTGCGGCAGAACGGAAACACATGTCATGCCGCTGACCGAGGAGGGGCGCATTCGTGAGATCGCCCGAATCATGGGCGGCGAGAATCCCAGCGAACTTCTGCTGCGGTCGGCACGGGAGGAGCTGGAACGGTGGCATCCGATACCGGAGGAAGGAGCGCAGGAATTGTGAGAACACCGGAGGCGCTGCTGCAGCAGTATTTTGGACATCGGGAGTTCCGCAGCGGACAGAAGCAGGCAATCGACGCCATTTTGCAGGGGCGGGATGTGCTGGCGATCATGCCCACTGGTGCCGGAAAATCCGTGTGCTATCAGATTTCCGCCATGCTCCTGCCGGGGCTGACAATCGTCATTTCTCCGCTGATCTCTCTGATGAAAGATCAGGTGGAGGCGCTGCATCAGGTGGGGATTCCGGCGGCGTACCTCAACAGTACCATCTCGCCCGCACAGTTTGCCGATACGATGATCGGAGTGCGGAACGGACAGTACCGGATTCTGTATGCTGCACCGGAGCGTCTGATGACAGAGCACTTTCGTGCGCTGACAGCAGAGGTTCCGGTTTCCATGGTGGCGGTGGATGAGGCACACTGTGTTTCCCAGTGGGGACAGGATTTCCGGCAGAGCTATCTGGACATCGTTCCGTTTGTGGAGCAGCTGCCGGTTCGTCCGGTCTGCTGTGCGTTCACTGCCACGGCGACTCAGCAGGTCGAGACGGATATTGCCACGCTGCTGCACCTGCAAAATCCGGTGTCGGTAAAGACAGGGTTTGACCGGAAGAATCTGTTTTTCGGTGTGCGCCAGCCACAGAAGAAAATGGACGAGGTCATTCAGATTCTCACGGAAAACGCCGGAAAAAGCGGAATCATCTATTGTTCCACCCGAAAAGCCGTGGAGGACGTCTGCGATGCTTTGCGTGAGAAAGGATATCCTGCCACACGATACCACGCCGGACTTGTTGAGAAAGAGCGCTCCGCCAATCAGGAGGATTTTCTCTATGACCGCCAGACGATTATGGTGGCGACCAATGCCTTTGGCATGGGAATCGACAAGTCCAACGTGTCTTTTGTCATTCACTACCAGATGCCCATGGATCTGGAGAGCTACTATCAGGAGGCTGGGCGTGCCGGACGAGATGGAGAACCGGCGCAGTGCATCCTGCTGTACAGCGGGCGGGATGTCCGCACCAACCAGTTTTTGCTGGAACGGGGAAAGGAAAATGCCGAGATTGAGGAAGAGTCGCTGCGGGAATCCCTCCTGCAAAAGGGGGAGGAGCGCCTCCGGCAGATGACATTTTACGCCACCTCCACCAGCTGTCTGCGGCGGCGGATGCTGCAATATTTCGGCGAAAAAGCGCCGGAGACCTGCGGGAACTGTTCCTGCTGCCTGACCAACTATCGGGAAGAAGATGTCACGCTGGAGGCGAAAAAAATCATCTCCTGCGTATATCGTGGGCAAAAAGCGGGCTATCACCTGAGCCGCACCATGACCGCCGATATCCTCATCGGCAGCAAAAAAGAATCCATTTTGCGGATGCGGCTGGACAAGCTCTCCACCTACGGCATCATCGAAAAAATGACACGGCGGCAGGTGGCGCAGCTGATCGACGAACTGGTGGAGATGGAGTGTCTGGCGCTGCGGCCGTTTCAGGAGTTTTCTGAGCTTGTCCTGACCAGCGGTTCGGCTGCGGTGATTCGGGGCGAAAAACAGGTGTCGCACCGTGTGCCCATTGTGCAGAAGAAGCGCATCTCCATGGGAAGCAGCGACGATTCCGTATCGTCGGAGGAACAGGGACTGTTTCAGAAGCTGCGGGAGCTGCGAACGGAATTCGCCAGAGCGGAGGGCGTTCCTGCATACATCATTTTTACAGATGCCTCGCTGCGGGATATGTGCCGCAAAAAGCCCCGTACCATGGGAGAGTTGCGGCAGGTGTCCGGCGTGGGTATCGTCAAAAGCCAGAAGTACGGCAAGGATTTTTTGCATGCCATCGCTGCATGGCAGGCAGAGCATCCGGAGGAATCTTGAACAACCTGAAAAGCTGAATGTCAGCGGAACATGGTTCCGCTGATTTTTTTGTGCCATATTTTCCGGCAGAACTGCATAAGCTGAAACAGGCTCTAAGAGATGCGGTTATGCGGGAGGAGGCACTGCCATGCGAAAACGCAGTGTGATACGGGATACGATAAAGATGACTGCGGTACAGTTTGTTCTGGAGTGTCTGGCACTGTGGTTTCAGTCGTGGATGACACGCCGTGTCGGGGCGGAAACGGTGGGCATTCTGGCGCTCGCCGGTTCATTTTTTCAGCTGGCTGCTATGGCTGCCGGCGGAAATGCCATGCTCTGCGCCAGCCGGTTTGTGTCGGAGGAACTTGGGCGCACCGGCGGCTGTCCGGCACGGGTGCTGCGCCATGGACTTTGTTTTTGCCTGATGCTCGCTGTGCCGGTTTCCACGGCGGTGTACTGGTTTGCGCCGGAACTCAGCCGGCAGTTTTTGCGGGATGCGGCACTGGCAGATGCAGTACGGATGATGGCACTGCTGCTGCCGCTGGGGGGCTACTGTGCGTGCCTGCGGGGGTATTTCAACGCCGTGTGCCGTGTGGCAGTGCCGGCGTTTTGTGATGTGCTGGAATTTTTGCTGCGTGTGGGGATTCTGGCATTTCTGCTGCGCCACGGAGCCGCAAGTTCCGTGCAGGTCTGTCGGGATCTGATTTACAGCATGGCAGCCGGAACGCTTTGCACGGCGATTTTTCTGACGGTGCTGTATGTCCGGCGCAGAGAATCCGGCGGAACATGCAGCCTTTCCTTTTGGCGTTATGGCAGGCTGGCATTTCCGGTGGCGCTGGGCGGATGCCTGACCGCAGCGCTCAGCACGGCGAACGACACCCTGATCCCTATCACCCTCCGGCAGTCCGGCGATAGTGCCAGCCGTGCGCTGGAGCAGTTCGGAACCTTTGAGGGCGTTGTGATTCCGGTGCTGTTCTTTCCATCCACCATGCTGTGCGCACTGTCGGGGATTCTGATTCCGGAGATCGCCCGTGCCAACGCCGCAGGCAATCAGCGCCGTGTCTGCCAGCTGACCGAGCGTGTGATTCAGCTGACGCTGATCTTCGCCATTCTCATTGCCGCAATCCTGCTGAAATTCGGCGGCAGGGTGGGCTACTGGATGGACGGCGGCACGCTCTCCGGAAAAATGATTCGGATTTTGGCGCCGGTCGTGCCGTTTATCTATCTGGAAATTGTTTTGGAGGCGCTGCTCAAGGGCATGGGAAAGCAGAACTTCTCCTCGCTCAACTATCTGGCGGAATATGTCATCCGCATTTGCGTGGTGCTGATTTTTATTCCGCTGTTTGGATTCTATGGTATCGTGGCATCTTACTATACCAGCAATGTGTTCGGGAACTGCAATCGTCTGCGCATGGCAGCAAAAACGGCAAACATGCCGTTCCATCCGGGAAAACTCCTGGGGAAGCCGCTGTTTGCCGTTGTGTTTTCATTTGCAGTTGCCGCACTGCCGGAACTGTTCTGTCCTGCGCTGCGGGAGTGTGCCGTGGGCATGGTGCTGTTTTTGGGCATCGCCCTGCCGCTGTATGTGCTGGTGTTCTGGCTGCTGCGGGAGCGGCACACATGGGTCACATGCCGAGAATGGTGAACATGGTGTGGGACTGGAACGTCTCCTGCGCCCAGCTGTCGATTTCACCGGCAATCTCAGCGACAGCACCACCCTGCTGTTGCGCTGCCAGGAACAAGTTTTGCCACTGGATTTGCGTGACATAGGTGATGCCGAATGGCGCATAATTCGGAAGCTGTGCGCCGAGAAACGCACCGAATCCGGAGGAACGCATTAGATCATCGTGGAGCAGAAGAGAGTCCTCCTCCCAGAACTGTGTCTTGTTCCAGAAGAATTTCCCGAATTTTCCCCGCTGAAATTCGTGGTAACAGGTACCGCACCGTTCGGCAGCAGTTATGCAATACTTCATCCTCAGTCCCCCTTATGGTGCACTATTGCTCCACAATGATGTCCGCCAGCTGAAACGGAACGACCTGGCGCAGACTATCCAAAGACAGTTCCAGCTGGTGTCCGATTTTTCCGGCACTGCACAAAATGGTGGGAAAGTTCTGTGCCGTCTGGTGAATGGTGGTGCGGAACAGCTTTTTCATGCCGATGGGAGAGCAGCCGCCGTGAATGTACCCCGTCAGCGGCAGCAGTTCCTTGGACTTGCACATGGAAATCGCTTTCTCTCCAACGGCAGCTGCCGCTTTTTTCAAGTCCAGCTCCTCCGCCACGGGAACAAGAAAGACATAGTGCTCTCCGGATTTTGCCACAGTGACCAGCGTCTTGAACACCTGTTCCGGATTCTGTCCCAGCGCTGCGGCGAGCTCCACGCCGGTGTGCTGTCCGGTGGCAGCCTCCCAGACACGGTGGGTGTAGGGGACTTTTGCCTTTTCCAGCATCCGGATGGCGTTGGTCTTGAGGATTTTTTCCTTTGCCATAGCTTCATTCTCCTTTCAGGGTGACGAGGGTGTAATCGTGGTGCAGCGCATGGGTCAGCCGATCAAAGACATCACTGGTGCTCAGCCGGATGGTAGAGGTGTTGATGCAGGGATGACAGCCAAAGTATGCTTCGTCCAGCAGATCACGATCCACCACCAGCTGCACCCGATTTTCTGTGTCATACTGCAAACCGAAGATGGTGGCAGAGCCGGGCGTCAGATGCAGCAGCGATGCCAGCTGTTCCTCGCCGGCGAAAGAGAGGCGGGCGCATCCCAGCTGTGCTGTGATCTCCTTGGTGCGAAAGGGCTTGGATGCCGGCAGAAGCAGCAGATAGAAAGCGGTTTTCTGCCGGTTGCAAAGAAACAGGTTCTTGCAAATCGGCGTGCGCAGCGCCTGTGAAACAGCCTCGCATTCCTCCATGGTAAATGCAGCCGGATGGTCTGCCCGTGTAAAGGGAATGTCCAGCTGTTCCAGAAGGTCGTATACGGCGCACTCCTTTTCCAGTCTGCCGCTGCAATCTGCCGGTCTTCCGGTTTCAATGGTCATGTTCGATTCCTCCAAAAAGAGCGCATAAACCGCAGCAAAATGCTGAAGTTCTGCGCTCTTGTCGTTTGTTCACCGGTTTCATTTACGAAACGGGTGCTCTTGTGTGAAACTTACAGGCTGAACATGATATCGTTCATGATATCTTCCAGCATTTCCTGACGGCCGCTGGACAGGGAAGCAGTTACTTCGCCCTTTTCAACAGCGTATTTTTCCAGATCTTCCATAGAAGCCTTGCCAGCGATGATTTCTGCACCAATGCCGGTGTTCCAGCTTGCATAGCGGTCTTCTACGAACTTGTCGATTCTGCCGTCCTGGATCAGCTTGTCTGCAATGCGCAGACCCAGTGCGAATGCATCCATACCAGCAATGTAGCTGTGGAAGATGTCCTCCAGCTCGAAGGAGCCGCGTCTTGCCTTGGCGTCGAAGTTCAGACCGCCGTTGGTGAAGCCTCCTGCCTTCAGAACCTCGTACATACACAGGGTGGTGTCATAGACATTGGTCGGGAACTGGTCAGTATCCCAGCCCAGCAGCGGATCGCCCTGGTTGGCATCGATGGAACCGAACATGCCGTTGGTTCTTGCCACACGCAGCTCGTGCTGGAAGGTGTGCTGTGCCAGTGTGGCATGGTTTGCCTCAATGTTCAGCTTGAAATCCTTGTCCAGGCCGTACTTGTTCAGGAAGCCGATGACGGTTGCCGAGTCAAAGTCGTACTGGTGCTTAGTGGGTTCCTTCGGCTTCGGCTCAACGTAGAAGTCGCCGGTGTAGCCGATGCTTCTTGCATAGTCCACAGCCAGATGCATCAGACGAGCCATGTTGTCCAGCTCCAGACCCATGTTGGTGTTCAGCAGTGTCTCATAGCCCTCACGGCCGCCCCAGAAAACGTAGCCCTGACCGCCCAGCTTGACAGTAGCGTCAATGGCATTCTTGATCTGTGCTGCTGCAAATGCGAAAACATCTGCGCTGGGGGAGGTGCCTGCGCCGTGCATGAAGCGGGGGTGATCAAAGCACTTTGCGGTGCCCCACAGCAGCTTCTTGCCGGTCTTGTCCTGCATTTCCTTGCACAGGTCTACGATCTCCTTCAGCTTCTCGTTGGTTTCGCCCAGACTGCCGTACTCCGGAGAGAGGTCTCTGTCGTGGAAGCAGTAGTAGTCGATGCTCAGCTTTTCCATGATCTCGAAAGCAGCGTAAACCTTTGCCTTGGCACGCTCAGAAGCGTCTGCGCAGCCCCAGGTCTTATCGGTTGTGCCGCAGCCGAACATGTCGGTGCCGTCGCCGCCCATGGTGTGCCACCAGGACAGCGCAAACTTCAGCTGTTCCCGCATGGTCTTGCCAGCGATGACTTCTTCCGGATTGTAGAACTTAAATGCCAGCGGATTCTTGGAATGTTTGCCCTCATATGCAATTTGGGGGATACTCTTGAAAAATTCGCTCATTGGGATAGCCTCCTATAAAAATAGAATAAAAAATATATTGAGAACCTGAGAATGAGACAGGCTCTTCTGCAGGGTTAAAACAGCGAGAACTGACGCTTTTCCGGTGCAAAGTACTCTTCCAGCACTGCAATATAGGAGCGGAAGCAGACCTCATCGCCATAGGTCAGAACGTCGTTGTCCTCCGGTACGCCCAGCTGTTCCAGCTGCGCATCCGACAGATCCCGCAGATAGACGGTATCGTCTGCAGAAACACCGAGTACGGCTTTCTGGGTATCATTCAGATCCAGTTCCAGATCATCGGAGATGGCGAGCAGCTGCTGTGTGATCTCTGCACGGGAAACGGTTGTCCATGTCACTGCCTGCACATTCTCCTGAAGCGGCCGTTCCAGATATACTGTGCGGTCATAGCCTACGGCAACAAAGGAGATCAGCGGCAGGTCAATGTCCCGCTCGTTTGGCTCAACATGAATGGCAAGGTTGCCGCCGGAGCTGTCCTCTGTCTGAATGACCTCATAGCGGTATACCTGCGAGGGAGAAGTGCCGGATTCCAGAATGCTCTGGTTGGCGGGCGAGGCAAAGAAGGACATCACCATAAAGTACCCCAGCGAGCCCAGCACATAGAGCAGGAGATAGATGACACCGAAAATGGTTTTGGTGGTCTCTCCGGCACCGGACAAAAAGAAGATGACCAGCGCCGTCACAGCAATGGGCAGGATGACCTCCCACTTCCCGAAGCAGATCAAAATGAATGGCAGCGCCGCAGGCAGCATGACAATGCTGGAAAGACGTGTCAGGATCTGAAAGCGGCTGTAGAGCATCGCAATCAGCGCTGCAAGGGAAACTGCGGAGAAAACGCCGCAGAAAGCGGCTTTGTTTGGGATAGAAACTTCATAGAACAGTGCGAGATAAGAAAACCAGCAGACCATCGCACAATAGGCGGCACTCACCAGAGAAAGAAGTCTTTTTCCCCAGATGGATTTTGAATTCATGGTTTTGCGTCCACACCCGCTTGCCAAAACCAGACGCAGCAAACAGGCTCTTCCTTTCCTTTCTGTAATTCTGCACAAAATCAAAGAGGACAATTCGAAAGAATACAGCTGAAATATCATGTAATCTTATTTCTATTATATCATTTTTTTTGATGGGTGGCAAGTACTATTGCAAAAAAAATACGGAATCCAAGAGAAAACATACGATTTCAAAAGGAAAATCCGATTCTTTTACAGAATATTCACATAAAAATATGCGATTTCGCTTGTGCTTTTTGTGAATAACATGGTATAATAAAAACAATTGTGTCAATTTCAATCGGGTGTGCTCGAAATTGTGCACGGTCAAAAGAAAAAAGGAGCTGTGGTCTGTGACAAAATCAGTCGTATGTATTCTCATTGCCATTCTCGTCTATATGGCGGCAATGGTCATAATCGGAGCGGTCTACTCCAAGAAAAACAGCAGTGTGGGAGACTTCTATCTGGGTGGACGGCGTCTGGGACCGATTGTCTCTGCCATGAGTGCGGAGGCGTCGGACATGAGCAGTTATCTGCTTATGGGACTTCCGGGACTGGCGTATCTGAGCGGATGCGCCGAGGTCGGCTGGACCGCCATCGGTCTTGCCATTGGCACTTATCTGAACTGGCTGATCGTTGCCAAGCGTCTGCGTGTGTACTCCCAGCGCTGCGGAAACGCCATCACCATTCCGGATTTTTTCTCCAACCGCTATCGGGATAACAAGCACGTGCTCATGGGCATCGCTGCGCTGGTCATTCTGGTCTTCTTTGTGCCCTACACTGCCTCCGGATTCTCTGCCTGCGGCAAGCTGTTCAACCAGCTCTTCGGGTGGGATTATCACATGGCAATGATCATCAGCGCTGTCATCATCATCGCCTACACCTGTCTGGGCGGATTTCTGGCGGCAAGCTTTACCGACCTGATTCAGAGCATCGTCATGACCTCTGCGCTGGTGGTTCTGGTGATCTACGGCGTGTACACTGCCGGCGGTCTGGAAAATGTTATGGAAAATGCACGCGGCATTGAAAACTATCTCAGCTTCACCAGTACGAGAACTGCGGACGGGGAACTGGTTTCCTTTGGGGGACTGAGCATTGTTTCAACGCTGGCGTGGGGACTGGGCTACTTCGGTATGCCTCACATCCTGCTGCGTTTCATGGCGATTGACGATAAGAACAAGATTAAGATCTCCCGCCGTATCGCCTCAACCTGGGTGGTGATCGCCATGGGTGTTGCTGTATTTATCGGCATCATCGGCAATGCGCTGACTGCCAACGGCACCATTGAAGAGCTTGCCACTTCCTCCCGTTCAGAGACCATCGTTCTGGAAATGGCAACAGTGCTCAGCAAGCACAGCGTTGGCGCTGCGCTGATTGCCGGTCTGATCTTTGCCGGAATTCTGGCGTGCACCATGTCCACCTCGGACTCTCAGCTGCTGGCAGCTTCGTCCAGTGTGTCGGAGAACCTGATGAAGGGCGTTTTCCATGTGAAGCTGTCAGAAAAGCAGTCCATGATGGTAGCACGTGCCGTGCTGTTGGTTATCGCTGTGCTGGGTATCATTCTGGCATGGGACAGCAACAGCTCTGTCTTCCGTGTGGTATCCTTTGCGTGGGCTGGATTCGGTGCAACTTTCGGCCCTGTGGTTTTGACTGCACTGTTCTGGAAGCGCTCCAATAAATACGGTGCACTTGCCGGAATGCTCACTGGCGGCGTGATGGTTTTCGTCTGGAAGTTTGCAATCAGCAAGCTGGGCGGTGTGTTCGCCATCTACGAGCTGCTGCCGGCATTCGTGTGCGCACTGATTGCCATTGTTGTGGTATCGCTGCTGACCAAGGCGCCGGAGCAGGAGATCGTGGACGAATTCGAGGCAGTTTCTGCGGAAATGAAACAGAAGTAAGTTAGAGCTCGTGTTCATAGGCGTCTATCTACGTCTTTTCGGCAAATTTTGTTGCATACTGCGTTAAAAATTCTTGCCATACGAAAGTATGCCTGCAAATTTTTGCCTTGTCTGCAAAAAAAATTTGCTCGAAAATCCGCATATATTTCCTATGAACACAAGCTCTTATAATTTGAAATGATAAGCCCCCGCTGCAATCTGTGCATTTGCAGCGGGGCTTTGCTGTCTTCATTCTCCTTGGTATGCCAGACGGAGCTTTTCAATGGCGTGCTTTTCGATGCGGGAGACGTAGGAACGGGAAATGCCCATCTTCTTGGAGATCTCCCGCTGTGTCATGGGTGCTTTGCCGTACAGCCCGTATCGCTGTACCAGAATCTCGGTTTCCCGTGGCGTCAGGCAGTTTTGCAGATACTGGTATAGCTGCTGGGACTGGATCAGTGTGTCCACCATCTCCGGCAGGTCGCTGCCGTCATCCATAATGTCCATGAGTGTGAGCTGATTGCCCTCGCTGTCGGTGTCGATGGGCTCGCCCATATAGAGCTGGTCGGCGTGCTTTTTCTGGGCACGAAAGTTCATGAGAATCTCGTTTTCAATGCAGCGGCTGGCATAGGTGGCAAACCTTGCCCCCTTGCTGTTGTCAAAGGAATCCACCGCCTTGACGAGCCCGATGGTACCAATGGAGATCAGTTCCTCCTGTTCCGCCGGAAGTGCGCCGTACTTTTTGGTGATGTGCACCACAAGGCGCATGTTGTGCAGAATCAGACGTTCCCGTGCATGGCGGTCGCCCTGCGCCATGGCATCAAAGCAGTCCGATTCCTCCTGCTTGGTCAGCGGCTTGCGGAAAGAACCGGACTCCGCCACATGCAGAAAGAAAAAGAAAACCTGTTGGAGTAATTGTAAAAACATCGAATCACCTCGGAATAGTGTATGCGGCGGGACATGCGGGATATTCCGTCGAAACGGGGCGCTCACATTTTTCTGAGTGACTTGCACTTTCGGGGAATTTGTGGTATAATAGGGATACCCGGCATACAGGAAAAGCACTGTGTCGTCTGGGAAAACGAACAGAGCGCCGTCTGGCATGGCGCTCTGCAACTGGAAGGAGTTTTTTCATCATGTCTGATTGTAATCATCAGTGCAGTTCCTGTTCCACCAGCAGCGGATGTCAGGAGAAGGAACAGAATGAACGTGTCATCAACAATACAAAGGGTGTTCGCAGTGTCATCGGCGTGGTCGGCGGAAAGGGCGGCGTCGGAAAGTCGCTGGTTACCAGTCTGCTCGCCATTCAGACCCAGCGTCTGGGCTACCGTGCAGCTGTGCTGGACGCCGATATCACCGGCCCGTCCATCCCGAAGATCTTCGGGATTCACCAGCATGCGCAGACCGAGGACGACAACCTGCTGCCGTTCGTGACCGCAGAGGGAACCAAGGTCATGTCCCTGAACCTGCTGCTGGAAAATGAGACTGATCCGGTCTTTTGGCGTGGCCCTGTGATCTCCGGCGTAGTCAAGCAGTTCTGGGAGGATGTTAAGTGGGGCGACGTGGACTTTATGTTCGTGGACATGCCTCCGGGGACGGGCGATGTTCCGCTGACCGTGTTCCAGAGCCTGCCGCTGGATGGTATCATCATCGTTTCCACCCCGCAGTCGCTGGTTTCCATGATCGTGCAGAAGGCAGTGCAGATGGCACAGAAGATGGACATTCCGGTTCTGGGCATGGTAGAGAATATGCGGTTCCTGAAGTGTCCGGACTGCGGCAGAGAAATCCCGCTGTTTGGCTCGGATGATGCTGTAGACAGTACCAACGTGCCGGTTCTGGAGCGTGTTCCGCTGGATCCCAACGTGGCAAAGGCATGCGATGCCGGCGCACTGGCACAGGCGGATGTGGATTACCTGAAGAAAACAGCACAGATTCTGACGGATTCTTTCGGCGGAAAAGAAAGCAAGTGAGGCGGACGCACCGCTTTTTTGATTGAAAAAGAAAAGAAAAAGCGGATTTGATTTTTTGAAACAAAGAATCCTGCAAAAATAATTATTTTTTCAAGAAGTACTGGGTTTCGGCGATTTTTTTCTTGACAATTGCCGAAAAAGCTGGTATACTAAGTGGCAAGAACAGCAAAGGCGCTGAGTTCACAAGCTCAATGCCCTTGCTGTTTTTTTATTTCCGGCGACAGAACTGGTACCGCTGCCGCCGGAAAAAATAACAACATGGAGAGGTGCATTCTTATGGATCAAAATTCCGTTCTGGATTTGATTAACGGCAATGTATATGGCATTTGGTATCTGGTCGGTGCGGCACTGGTATTCTTTATGCAGTGCGGTTTTGCAATGGTGGAGGCTGGATTTACCAGAGCAAAGAACGCCGGTAACATCATTATGAAAAATCTGATGGACTTCTGTCTTGGTACAGTGGTGTTCATCTTAATTGGCTTTGGAATCCTGTGCGGCGAAGACCTTGCCGGTATCATCGGCAAGCCGGGATTTGACATTTTCTCGGACTATGCAAACTTTGACTGGTCGAGCTTCGTCTTCAATCTGGTATTCTGTGCGACGGCAGCGACAATTGTTTCCGGTGCCATGGCAGAGCGTACCAAGTTCATTTCCTACTGTATCTATTCTGCAGTGATTTCCGCTGTGATCTATCCGGTAGAAACCCACTGGGTATGGGGCGGCGGCTGGCTGTCGCAGCTTTCCACACCGTTCCACGATTTCGCAGGTTCCGGTGTCATCCACATGGTCGGCGGTGTTTCCGCACTGATCGGTGCAGCAATCCTTGGTCCCCGTATTGGTAAATTCACCAAGACCAAGGACGGCAAGGTAAAGGTAAACGCAATTCCGGGTCACTCCCTGACCATCGGCGCACTGGGTGTCTTTATTCTGTGGTTCGGCTGGTACGGATTCAACGGCGCTGCTGCAACTTCTGTTCCGCAGCTGGGCACCATCTTCCTGACCACCACCATCGCACCGGCACTGGCAACTGTTTCCTGCATGATCTTCACTTGGATCAAGTATGGCAAGCCGGATGTGTCCATGTGTCTGAATGCTTCTCTGGCTGGTCTGGTTGCCATCACTGCCGGATGCGATGTGGTCGATGCCTTTGGTTCTGCCATCATCGGTATTATTTCCGGTCTGCTGGTATGCTTTGGCGTATGGTTCCTGGATCACGTACTGCACGTAGACGATCCGGTGGGCGCAGTAGCTGTACACTTTATGAATGGTCTGTGGGGCACACTGGCAGTTGGCCTGTTTGCAACCACTTCCGTTCCGGCAAACGATGTTTATGACGGTCTGTTCTATGGCGGCGGCTTCACCGTTCTGGGCGTACAGGCACTGGGCGTTGTCTGCATTCTGGCATGGACTGCTGCAACCATCGCACTCACATTCTTTATCATCAAGAAGACCATCGGTCTGCGTGTTTCTGCCGAGGAAGAAGTTCTTGGTCTGGACGCAACCGAGCACAACCTGCCCTCCGCTTATGCAGACTTTATGCCGTCTACCGTTGCTATGGCATCGGATGCTGCGGACGCAGCTGCTACTGGTGTCACCATTCCGGAGTCGGAGCTGATCATGAAGCCGGCGAACGGCGCAAAGGCAAAGATGACCAAGCTGGTTGTGATGTGCAATCCGGACAGACTGGATGCATTGCAGGCAACCCTGTCCTCTATGGGCGTGAACGGTGTCACCGTAACTCATGTTATGGGCTATGGCTCGCAGAAGGGCAACGAGTCCTATTATCGTGGCGTTAAGACCGAGGGAACTAAGCTCCTCAAGAAGGTCAAGGTCGAAGCCGTTGTGGCAAAGATCCCGCCGCAGAAGATCGTGGACGCAGTGAAGAAGGTGCTGTATACCGGCAAGATCGGCGACGGCAAGATCTTTGTCTACGATGTAGAGGATGTTGTGAAGATTCGTACCGGTGAAACAGGCTACGATGCACTTCAGGACTAATCCCATCCTCCTGAACCTTTTTGCAAATTCCTAAAATACTTTCCTAAATTGGGAAACTGCCTTTGCGGTATCGGGTACCACCTGCTGCAGGGGCAGTTCCTTTTTTGTCTGCCTGTCAAAAAAAGAGCGGCGATTCTGGACATTTTGCTGAAATATCCGAAAAACTGCAAAGTACTATTTACAATTTGCACAGAATATGATACAATGATATTATCTGAAGCTGTTTCTTTAAAGGACACAATGCCATGTGACAGCACGCATTCCGGAGGAAACAGGTTCAAAATCGAAAAAGGCTGGAGCGGTTCCGGCTGTACAGGAAAGGATGCGGGAAACGGCATGAAAAGAGAACGGCAGGATGCAGATTTGGCAGCGTTATTTGAGGCGATCCTGGCACTGAAAACGCCAGAGGAGTGTCATGCTTTTTTTAAGGATCTGTGCACGTATCAGGAATTGAACGCAATTTCGCAGCGGTTACAAGTGGCGAAATTGCTGCATGAGGGACATGTGTTTCATGATATTGTGGAGGAAACGGGGGCGAGTACTGCAACCATCAGCCGTGTCAATCGTGTCATTAAAGATGGATGCAACGGGTACCAACTGATTTTTGACCGGGTATACGATAAGAAAGAAGAAGCGTAGGAGGCAGCTGCACAGAGCAATGCGGCAGCTCCAAACCATGAGGGAGGATGAATTCAGATGATTTCAAAACGATTCCGGCGGGTGTTTGCCGGACTGCTCAGCGGTGTGATGCTTGTCACTGCTGCGGGACTTCCGGCGGATGCGGCAGTGGTCGACAAGGAGAATCCGAACAATTACGACAACTTTGCCGAGGCGCTCCAGCTGGCGCTCTGCTTTTATGATGCCAATAAATGCGGCGACGAGGTAGCAGATGACGGCTATTATTCCTGGCGTGGAAACTGCCATGTGAAAGACGGCATGATCCCGCTGGTGCCCATGCAAAGTCTGGGCGGCGGAAAAGCCAACGAGGACAGCGGAAAGGGCGATGGCGGTGCCAGCGCTGCCGAGGGACTCTACGTTGGCACGAATATGAGTCAGGAATTCATTGATTCCAATCGGCAGTATCTGGATCCGGACGGCGACGGCTGCGTCGATCTGACCGGCGGCTGGCACGATGCCGGAGACCACGTCAAATTCGGTCTGCCGGGCAGCTATTCTGCCTCCACTGTAGGCTGGGGCTATTACGAGTTTCGGGACTCCTATGTGCAGCTGGGACTGCAAAAGCATGTGGAGGACGAGCTGCGCTGGATCAACGACTATTTCCTGAAAGCCACTTTCCTGGACGACGACGGCAACGTGGTGGCATATTGCTATCAGGTGGGCGAGGGAAACAACGACCACAACTATTGGTGTGCGCCGGAATTGCAGGTGGATGACACCTATGTGGCAACCTCTTCCTGTGCGGTCAAGCGTCCGGCATACTTCGCCACCACAGAAACGCCGGCATCCGACCAGACCGCAGGTGCAGCAGCATCGCTGGCAGTCAACTATCTGAACTTTAAGGACACCGATCCGGAGTATGCGCAGAAGTGTCTGGATTATGCGCTGGCGCTCTATGACTTCTCCGTCAAGACGCACCACGAAACCGGAGATACCACGCTGGTGGTGGACAGCCTTGGCTACGACGGCGGTTTCTATACCTCCAGCTATGACTATGACGAACTGGCATGGGCAGCCGTCTGGCTCTATTACTGCACCGAGAACTACGACTATATCGACGATATCATCAGCGTGGATGAGTCTGTCACCGGCGAAATGGGCGCACATCCCTACACCGGCTATCTGAAGCGTATCATCGCTGATACCGGAAACTGCTGGCAGAACATCTGGGTGCACTGCTGGGATACCGTCTGGGGCGGTGTCTTTGCGAAGCTGGCACCGGTGACCAACATCTCCCGTGACTGGTACATCTTCCGCTGGAATCTGGAATTCTGGTCGGGTATGAATGAAGCAGATGCTGCTAACGCAGACTTTAACGTTCCTGTGACCAAGCACAAGTACTTCGGCATGGATGACCAGCTGTGGAACTCCAAGATCACCGCCAGCGAGATCAAAGATCTGCCGGAAGCCGACGGCGCATGGATTGCGAAATCTCCCGCCGGTTTTGCGGTGGTTTCTGATTACGGCAGCGCACGATACAATACGGCAGCCGGACTTTGCGCCATGGTCTACGCCAAGGAAACAGGCGATCTGACATTTGCGGAGTGGGCGAAGGATCAGATGGAATACATTCTGGGCGACAACCCCATGGGCTATTCCTTCGAAGTGGGCTATGAAAACAGCTATGCCACCCATCCCCACCACAGAGCCGCTTCCTGTTCGTCAACTCAGAGCATGGATGAACCCGATCCGCAGACACACACCCTCTGGGGCGCATTGGTCGGCGGACCGGATCTGAAGGATTATCACAACGATGTTACCAGCGACTACATTTACAATGAAGTCACGGACGACTATAACGCCGGCTTCTGCGGCGACCTCGCCGGACTCTACCAGTTCTATGGGGCAGAGGGCAAGGAACTCGCCGACAAGAATGCGGTCATTCCGGACTTTGATATGTCTGCCAACGCCAAGGCAGGATATGAAGTGGCAGAGGATACGCCCACGGGCTTCTATGTCACTGCCGGAAAGGCGCAGGAGAACGATGCCGGATTGCAGGTCAAGATCGTGGTGCACAACCGCACCATCAATCCGCCGCAGTTCTGCGATGATCTCCGTGTGCGGTACTATTTCAACATCGATGAGCTGACGGCAATCGGAGAGGATATCTCCATGGTGGAAACCCGTGTGGACTACGATGCGGAAAGCGCCATGACCAACAACAAGACTTCCGCCACCATCTCCGAGCCGGTCAAGTACGACGACAACGGCACGTATTATGTGGAAATTGCGTGGAAAAACTGCAACTTCTACGGCAGCCGTGTCTACCAGTTCGGTCTGCTGAACAAGATGAATCCGGAAACCTACGACACCACGTGGGATTCCTCCAACGACTATAGCTACGGCGATCTCATCAGCTTTGAGGATGACAACGATGCTGCAGCTATCACCAAGAAGATTCCGGCCTATGCCAACGGCGAACTGGTCTGGGGGGAAGAGCCGGACGGCAAGAAGCCGGCGGAGACCACAGAACCGGTAGTGACCACAACCGCAGAGAATACCACGGAAACTGCACCAGTCACCAGCACCACGACCGTCACCGAGGCAAGCGCCACAGGAACTGTGGATGCAACGGTGCTCTACGGCGATGTCAACCTGGACAGCGAGGTAGATCTGTCGGATGCCGTTCTGCTGAACAAGGCAGTGGCTGGCGTGGTCGAGCTGAATGACCAGCAGAAAAAGAATGCGGACTGCTGCGCAGGCAGCGGCATCGGCGGCGATGACTCCATGAGTCTGCTGCGTTTTCTGGTGCACCTCATCAATGCTCTGCCGGAATAATGGGAGTTTTCAGGCAATCGATTCAATAAAAAAGACACGTATGGCGCAGCGTCATACGTGTCTTTGGTTTTTCCAAGTTAAGCGCAGTCCGGATTCACGGTGGGGGCACTCTTTTTCTGCTGCATCAGGTAGCGCCGGAGATAGCCCTCCCGCACGCCGTATTTGCAGACATAGACTGTCGTGCACCGGCTCTGGAGGATCAGGGTTTCCAGAATCAAAATGCCGGAAAAGATGGTGTGCAGCCGGTCGGGACAGTACTGCGTGAGAAGCTCCATCACAGCGCTGTCTTTTTTCCACAGAAATTTTTTCAGTTTCCGAAACTGCTCCGCAGTGAAGGTGCGCTGTGCCGGCAAGATCACGTTCATGGCTTGGAGCAGCTGTAATACCGTTCGTGCAGTTCCGCCGATGCTGCAGATGGTTTCATAAGGGGGAAGATGGTTCAGCTTGTGTCTTTTCAGCGATTTCTGCACCTGTAGCCGAATGGCATCCCGCTCTTTTTTGTCGGGGAAGAGCTTGGCGATGTGCTTCTTGGAGAGATTCAGCGACCCGATGGGGACGCTTTCAATAACGCCGGTTCCATCGTGGGCAAAGGTGAGAACTTCTGTGCTTCCTCCGCCGATGTCGAACAGCAGTCCGCTCTCCACGGGAAGCTCCCGCTGCACGCCGTAATAGTCCAGATATGCCTCTTCCAGACCGGTGAGAACATCCACAGAATATCCGGTTTCCGCATAAATCTGGTCGATTGCCTCCTGCGTGTTGCGGATGTTCCGCAGCGGTGCGGTGGAAAACGCCAGCGTGGTGCAAGGGGTAAACTCTTTCAGCAGCATCTTGCAGCGCTGTAAGGTGGTACAGATCAGCCGGATTCCCTCCGGCGTCATCATGCCGCCCTGAAGATAGGCGGCGAGTCCGGCAGTGAACTTTTGTGTAAACAGGGCATGAAACTCGGCGTTCGTTTCCTCGTAGACCACCAGACGAATGGTATTTGATCCCAGATCGATGACTGCATATTTCATGTGGCAAAACTCCTATGGCAATACGGTATTTTTTCTTATTATACTGCATTTTCGGCGGGTTATACAAGCCGATAGTTTCAAACGGGATGTTAAATTCCAGTGAAATATTCAAGATTTTTGAGTTTACAGAAAGATAACATATCTTTTACAACATTGCGCTGTCTAAATTTTCGTATTTCTTTTATAATAAAATAGGAACATAATCGATTGATTTTTGAGATTCGCAAACAGCGGAACATAGATAGCGCATTAAGAGACAACAAAAAATTTGGAGGTACTTTTCTATGGCAACAAAATGCTACGACAATCGTGAACTATCTTGGCTGAAATTCAACCAGCGTGTGCTGGAGGAGGCGAAGGATGAGAAGAATCCGCTTTGCGAGCGGCTTTCGTTTCTGTCTATTTTCCAGAGCAATCTGGACGAATTTTTCATGGTGCGCTGCGGTTCGCTTCACGACCAGATGTGCGAAAATCCCAACTTTCGGGAGAACAAGACCAATATGACCTGTAAGGAACAGCTGACCGCAATTTACGCACGTGTGCGGGAGCTGCTGCGGGACAAGGATGACACCTACGAGGACTTGCGGGCAGAACTGAGCATGCAGGGCGTGGACATTGTAGATTTCCATACCATCACCACTGAAGAGGCTGCATGGCTGGAGGCATATTTCAAGTCGGAAATCGAACCGCTGCTCTCGCCGCAGATCATCGGAAAAAAGCAGCCGTTTCCGTTTCTGCAAAACAAGTATATCTATGCCGTGGTCGTTTTGGAGAAAAAGGGCACGGAAAAGCTGGGAATCGTGCCGTGCAGCAGCGGCGTATTTCCGAAGATCGTTTCTCTGCCCACGGGAAAGAACCGGTTCATTCTGTCCGAGGAACTGATTCTCCACTTTGCGCCGGAGATCTTCTCCCGCCATACCATCAAGAGCAAGTCCCTCATTCGCATCATCCGGAACGCTGATATTGAGCCGGACGAGCGCACAGAGGAAGAAGAGGATTACCGTGAGGCAATGGAGCAGCTGATTCGGGAACGGCGGAAACTCTGCCCGATCAAGATGGAGTTCTCCCGCCTGATGGACACCAAGGTGATTCAGACGCTCTGCGGTTACCTCAATCTCTCCGAGGAGCAGGTGTTCTATTCTGAGGCACCGCTGAACCTCTCCGTGCTGTCTGTGGTACGGGATATGCTGCGCCATAACAAATGCCTGTTCTATAACCGCCGGGTACCGCAGGAACCGGCTTGGCGTGACCCGTCGAAGCGTGTGATGGAGCAGGTGGAGGAGCGGGACCGCTTCCTGACATTCCCCTATGAGAGCATCCGCCCGTTCCTGACACTGCTGAATGAGGCCGGACATGATCCGGATGTCGTTTCCATTAAGATGACGCTGTACCGTGTGGCATCCAACAGCAAGATCGTGGAGGCGCTCATCGATGCCGCAGAAAACGGCAAGGATGTCGTTGTGCTGGTGGAACTGCGGGCACGCTTTGACGAGGAAAATAACATCGAGTGGTCTCGCCGTCTGGAGGATGCCGGATGCCGGATCATCTATGGTCTGGACGATCTGAAGGTGCACAGCAAGCTCTGCCTGATTACCAAGAAGATCGGCAGCGAGATCTCCTATATCACACAGGTGGGAACGGGCAACTATAACGAAAAGACATCTGCCATCTACACAGACTATTCGCTGATGACTGCCAACCATAACATCGGTCTGGAGGCAAGCCGTGTGTTCAACGCCCTCTGTCTGGGACAGACAGTGGAGCACATGGAGCACCTGCTGGTTGCGCCGAAGTGTCTGCAAAACAAGCTGGCGGAGATGATCGACGAGCAGACGGCGCTGGCAAAGATGGGACAGCCGGCGTATATTGGCATCAAGATCAACTCGCTGACGGACAAATATCTGATCGAAAAACTGATCGAGGCATCCAAAGCCGGCGTAAGGATCGAGATGATCATTCGCGGTATCAGCTGCCTGATCGCAGGTGTTCCCGGAGAGACGGAGAACGTTTCGATTCGCAGTATTGTGGGACGCTTTCTGGAACACACCAGAATCTATATTTTCGGCGCACACAAAGACTGTAAGGTGTACATTGCTTCTGCGGACTGGATGACCCGCAACACCCGCCGTCGGGTAGAGGTTGCAGCGCCGATTTATGACAATGGCATCAAGCAGCGCATTCTGGATATGTTCGATGTGATGATGACGGACAATGTCAAGGCACGGGTACAGCAGCCGGACGGCACCTATACCAGAGAACCGGCAAGCGAACCGCTGGTCAATTCGCAGGAGTATTTCTATGCGCAGGCATATGAGGCACTGGCGCAGAAGGATGCACCGGTTGCTTCTGAAACAGATTCCGCTGCGAAAAATTGACAATTTACTTGCTTCGTGATATACTAAAAACGTTGGCACATTTCTGTGCCAACGTTTTTTCATGGGAAGTGATACGGTGCAGCAGCACCGGAAAGGAATGTGGAAAGTTATGAATCATGTGGAAAAAGCGCATGCGCTGTTTTGTCAGGGCTATAATTGTGCGCAGTCTGTCGTGGGCGCATTTCATGAGGAAATGGGTCTGTCGCTGGAGGATGCTGTTCGTCTCTCCTCCTCGTTTGGCGGGGGGATGGGCGGACTGCGGGAAACCTGCGGTGCAGTTACCGGAATGTTTCTCGTTGCCGGCATGCGGAAAGGCTATGACAATCCGGCAGACTATGACGGGAAGAAAGCGCATTACGCCAGAATCCGCACACTGGCAGAGCAGTTTCAGCAGGAGCACGGGACGCTGGTCTGTCGGGAACTGCTGAAAAGTCTGCCGGGGAAACTCAAGCAGGATCCTCAGCCACGCACAGAAGCGTACTATAAAGTGCGCCCCTGCGTGCGGTTTGTGGAAACTGCTGCGAAGCTGCTGGAGGAACTGCTGGAAGTGTAAGTCGCTATAGCGTCTGATAAGAACCTGTGTCCGTGATTTTTCCAAAACGGATGCAGGCTTTTTTCATTTCTGCTGCCAGCTGGAGCCGGTGCGCCGGACTGCCAGCCGGAACGCCGGCTGCATCCATCAGATCAGCAAAAGAATCTGGCGGTGAAAAATCGCATACAGCAGTATCCTCAGAGAACAGCGGTAAGAATGCGCCACGGCAGGGAATGCCGATGTCGTAGTTGCGGAGCAAACCGATCTTTCCGGCGAGCAGTCCCAGAATGTGTCCGTATTTGAGCGTGCCGATGGAAACGGTGCAGTCGGAGCGGACACAAAAACCCTCTCCGGTGTCGCCGTTCATACCACTGTTGATGTCCACGCTGAGCACATATGCCGGAGATGCGTTGATCTGCTCCACAAGATTCCGCATGGCGGGACGCAGCTCCCCGTGGAATCCGGTGCCCAGCAGGCAGTCCACAATGATATCTGACTGCTGGAAGTCAGCTTCTGTGACAATAGGAATCCCCTCTGCCTGACAGTGCTGGAAAAAGTATGCGCCGTCCGGTGAAAATTTTTCGCTGGTGCAGACGATACGGCAGGGGATGCTGTGCCGGTGCAGCAGCAGCGCCAGTACGTAGCCATCGCCGGCGTTGTTGCCGCTTCCGGCGACGATGTCAATGTTGCCGTGCCAGTCGCAGCTGCGGAACAGCCCCAGCCCGGCACGATACATTAGTGTTTTGCTCTCTGTGCCGCTGGCAATTTCGGCAGCATCGCTGTCACGCATGGTGGCAACGGAGATCAGTTTTTCCATATGCAGTACCTCCTATAATTGTTGGGATTTGACATGGTGATGTGTGAAGAACTCTCGGAATTTCTCGAAGCCGCTCTTGCGGGGACTGATGAGATAGGGCGAGTCGTCTACGGCAAACAGATACGGCTCCTGCAAGGAGGGAAGATATGCGGTGTAATACTGGATGGATGGCGACTTAACGGAGGGAAAAACGCTGAAGTCACTGCCATAGGCATCGGAAACGGTGACCGGTGTTTTCGAGAACAGGCGGATCACCGCATAATAGGCACCCGCTTTTTGAGATGGTATCAGAGTGACACTGACGATAGAACCCTTTTCGTGATTCTCGAAAGTGGCAGATGAGGTCTGTACAGGGAGCGCATCTGCACGGTAACGATCACCGGATACGGACAGGCGCAGCGCCGAATTGCTGTTTCCGGACGAAATCGCCACGACCTCATTTTCGCCGGAAATGCTTCCGATGTAATCGCCACGCCCCAGATACTGAAACGCCGACTCCGGCGAAGCGTACCGAAGCACGAGATTCTCCAGATCTGGCGTGTGTCTGGCACCGAGAAGCGAGAACAACACGATGAGAATGCTCAGCAAGACTTTCTCAAAACGCCGCTGGCTTTGCAAGGGCTTCCGCAAAAATAACAGAAAGATGAGGAGAAACAGAAGCAGCAGGAGGGCGGAATGGACACAGATAGCAATCAAATTCACAGACTCCTTTCCAAAAGCGGCAACGCTGCCGGGAGCGCTGCCGCTTTGTTTTTTGTGGGGGATGATTGGTGTTACTGCAAGCCGGCCAGTGTGGCAAACTGTTCTTTCAGCGCCGGATAGATGTTCCGGTACAGCTGGTAGTAGGACTCGTACAACGGCACATTTTCCGCCTGCGGATTCTGTGTCTTGTCGGTCTTGACAATGGCATCGCATGCCTCCGGCACGCTGCTGTAGATGCCTGCGCCAACCGAAGCCAGAATTGCCACGCCCAGCGACGGTCCCTCCTTAGAGGCAACAGTTTTGACCGGACAATTGTACAGGTCTGCCAGCATGCTCCGCCACAGGGGAGAAGTTCCGCCGCCGCCGCAAGCCATCATGTCGTCTACGGAGATGCCCATTTCACGGAACACTTCAACACAGTCCCGCAGGGAGTAGGTCACGCCCTCCAGTACAGCACGGAGCATGTCCCGCTTGGTGTGCATTGCGGACAGTCCGAAGAATACGCCACGGGCGTTGGGATCGAGGTGCGGTGTGCGCTCTCCCATGAGGTACGGCAGATACAGCAGGCGGTTTGCACCGACCGGAACCTGTGCAGCTTCCTTGTCCATGAGGTAGTAGGTGTCCACATCCATCAGTGCAGCGGTCTGTTTTTCCGCAGCACAGAAATTGTCCCGGAACCACTTCAGCGAAAGACCGGCGCCCTGTGTCACGCCCATGACGTGCCAGCTGTTGGGGACAGCTGCACAGCAGGTGTGGACTCTGCCCTTGCTGTCCATTGCCATGGCAGAAGTGTGTGCAAAGACCACGCCGGAGGTGCCGATGGTGGTGAATGCCTTGCCGTCCCTGACGACACCGGTTCCCACGGCAGCAGCTGCATTGTCGCCGGCACCGCCGACAACCACCGTTCCCTCGCACAGCCCCAGCGTCTCCGCCATGTCACGGGTCAGCGTTCCGGTGACTTCGCAGGATTCGTACACCTTGCCCAGCAGGCTCTTATCGATTTGCAGCAGGTGCAGCAGCTCATCAGACCAGCAGCGGTGCGCCACATCCAGCAGCTGCATGCCGGAGGCATCGGAAACCTCGGTGGCATACTCGCCGGTGAGAATCAAGCGCAGATAGTCCTTCGGCAGCAGAATGTGACGGCACTTCTCGTAGACCTCCGGCTCGTTGTTCCGGACCCACAGAATCTTTGCAGCCGTCCAGCCGGTCAGTGCCGGATTTGCGGTGATTTCCATGAGCTTTTCCTGACCGACCGTGCGGTTCATCTCGTCCACTTCCGCAGCTGTCCGCTGGTCGCACCAGATGATGGAGTTCCGCAGCACCTGATTGTCTTTGTCCAGCATGACCAGACCGTGCATCTGTCCGGAGATGCCGATGCCTCTGATCTCCTCTTTCGCAGCACCGCTCTTTGCGACCACTGCCTGAATGGTCTGGATCATGGCATTTTTCCAGTCTGCCGGATCCTGTTCCGCATAGCCGTTTTTCGGCTGATACATGGGGTATTCCACAGTGGCACTTGCCATGACCGTGCCGTCCTCCCGGAATAATACGGTTTTGGTACCGCTGGTACCGCAGTCCACGCCAATTACATAAGCCATAGTTGTTGATTCCTTTCCACGCTGCCGATGCAGCTTCGATTTTGTTTTATTTTATCAAAAAAGTGCGGAGATGTCAAGCCGGAATTGTGCGAAATCCTGTCAAAATCGAATTAGTTTCCGTTTCCGCCTTCTGTTGTGCCGGTGTTGCCCTGATCCGGAATTGTGACGAGAATGCCGGAGTCGGAGGATACCACATTGGGATACTTGCCGTCCCACTTTTCGATCTGCTGATAGCGGAGCACGCCGTCACTCAGGGAGGCATTGATCTTCTCGTTTGCCGCAGCTTCCGCCTCTGCCTTTTTCAGAGTCGCTTCTGCCTCAGCCTCTGCGGCGATGACCTTTTGCTTGGCGGCAGCCTCTGCCTCAATGATCTGCTGTTCCTTTTCAGTTTCTGCCCGCAGTTTGTTCTGCTCTGCCACCTGCTTCTGCTCAATAGCTGCGTTGAACTCCTCGGAGAAGTCGAAGTTGATGATGTTGAACTTGTCGATCAGGATGCCGTATTCCGACACCTTGTCCGAGAGTGCCTGTCCGATCTCATCGCCTACGGCGGAGCGCTTGGTAATCATTTCCTCTGCGGTATACTGCGCCGTCACTGCCTTGACGGATTCCTGAATGGCAGGCTGCAGCACCGTGTCCGCATACTGTTCGCCGATGTTCTGGTAGATGTCGGAGGCAGCGTCCTTGGTGATATGGAAGTTGATGGCGACGGAGCTGGAAACTGTCTGCAAATCCTTGGAAACGCTGTTGGATGCCACTTCGGTCTTCTGAATCTTGTTGTTCATCAGAATGATCTGCTGGACAAAGGGCAGCTTGAAGTGCAGCCCCTCGTCCAATGCCGTTTTCTGCACACGTCCCATGGTCACCACAACACCGGAGTGTCCGGCAGGGACAACAGTCGTAGCGCTGATGCCCAGTGCCAGCAGTGCCACAACGACAACACCGGCGATGATGCCGGCTCTTGCTTTCTTGTTTTTCATACGTATTCCTCATTTCAAAATGTCTGGCGGAAAATTCCGCAATTTTAGAACCTGGCTTCACAAGAAATATATGTGGATTTTCGAGCATAATTTTGTTGCAGACAAGGCAAAAATGCGCAGGCGGGCTGTCGCCCGGCAAGCATTTTTTACGCAGTATGCAGCAAAATTTGCCGAAAAGACACTTGTATACGCTTGTGAAGACGGGTTCTTAGAACGCACGCTCGTAGTAGCCCAGAACCTCGCCGACAAATTCCCGGTGCAGCGGATCCTCGCCGTACCACTTCTCATAGATCTCCGGCTTCACGAAGCCGTCCTTCTGGAGCATGCTGGTGTACATTTTCCGGCAGACAAGCACACGCCGTGCCTGTGCAAAGGCGACAGAGCCGCCGACCTCCATGGGCTGCAAGCCGGTTTCCTTTGCCTTGTCGCAGTCTCTTCCGGAATTGGAGCCGCAGAAAGAGAGTGCGGGCTTATAGCCGATGTCAAAGAAGCTGACAGTAAACAGATCGTTTGCATCCAGATACTTCAGGGTATAGCGGTTTGTGCGAACCACGCAGTGGAACGAGGGCACGCCCCACATCTCGCCCATTGCACCCCAGGAGGCAGTCATGGTGTTATAGTCCTCCAATGTGCCGGCCGTCAGGAGATACCACTCCTTTCCGATCATCCGAAACGGGTTGCACGCCAGCGAATCCAATTCTCTTTTCTTCAAGAACACTTGTCCCTCAACCATAATTCGATTCCTTTCACATTGAGATGAGGTAACACCGCACAGGGAGCGTGCAGCGTTGCCAGAAATAAGATAAATCTAACAGCAGGGAAACAATACCTTGCCATCTATATCCTACCACAAAAATCGTCAGACTGCAAGGGGAAATTGAAAATTTTCTGTCATTTTTGTATAATAATTTGAGATATCCATAGAAAAGACAGTCTTTTTGTCACAATTTCGGCAAAATGCCGAACTTTTTGCCGAGAAATGCGGAATTATGGCCGGGAAATCAGCGATACCGTAAATTATGCGTGCCGTTTTTCTCCGCTGCGGCCGTACTTCAGGCGCAGCTTATCGGTCAGCAGGGCGATAAATTCCGAATTGGTGGGCTTTCCCTTGCAGTTATTCACGGTGTAGCCAAAAAAAGAATTGATGGTGTCCAGATCCCCACGGTCCCATGCAATCTCAATGGCGTGGCGAATGGCACGCTCCACACGGGAAGAGGTGGTGTCGAACTTTTTGGCGACCGTGGAATAGAGCATTTTGGTCACGCTGTCCAGCAGGCTCTGGTCATCGATGGATGCCAGAATGGCAGCACGAAGATAGTGATACCCCTTGATGTGTGCCGGCACGCCCAGCTGGTGGATCATCTCCGTGACGACGACCTCCAGATTCTCCTCCCGGGATGCGGCAGAACGATTCCCCTCTGCCAGCCCCAGAATCCGCTTGCCCAGCGTAGAGATCTCAAAGGGCTTGAGCATAAAATACGACGCACCCTGCTCCATGGTCTGCCGCTCCAGAAATTCGTTCTCATAGGACGAAGTGATGATAAAAAGCGGTCTGTGCGCCAGTTCTTTGGACTTCGACAAAATTTCCAGCGCATCCAGATTCGGCAAAACGGCATCCATGACTACCACATCAGGCATGTCGTTCCGAATCGCATCCAGGATCACTCTTCCGTCCCGCCGGCGGGTTACAACGTAAAGCCCCAGCGCACGCAGTTCATTGGCACAGGCAATCCCGTATTCCGTGCTGTCATCTCCGATCAGGACTTTCACTTTTTTGTTGTCCATTTTGTTACCTCCTGTTTTTTTGTTCTACTTGATAAGTTTACCATAAAACGTAGTACATTTACAAGTCAAAATTCTGTCGAAAAATGTCGAAATTCGCAAAAACTCAGAAAAACTTTTGAAATGTCATCACCGTTATTTTTGATTTTCAGTGACAATCCATGTCGAAATTATGTCGTACCTCAAATAATTGGCGGTGCCTGTGCTTTTTCTCCCCTTTTTCTGGCAAGACGCTTCTGCGTATCCGCCGGAGAGATATGCTGAAGCACGGCGAGCGCCGCAAGACTGCCATAGGCGACCCACGTGGGCAGGATCTCCATGCGGTAGAGCGCATCCACCTGCATCTCCATGATCTTGCTGTAGAACCCGCTCTCCGCCGCATAAGAAGTCACCCGATACAGTGCTGCCATACACAGCGCAATGCCCGCAGTCGCCGGAATCAGCGCCGTCCGGTTGCGGTGCAGCAGCACCAGCACAGCGCCAGCCGTCAGCAGCGCTGCGGCGGCGATCATGGTCTGCCCGTACGCCACGAAATCCATGGGCCAGTTTTCTCCGGCACGGGCGTTCTTGATCCAGCCCCATGCGCAGCCAATGTCCGTGATCCAGACACACAGGACGGTACTGAGAATCAAAAGAATGCGCAAACTGATACAGCAGATGCGCAGCACCCGCTCCCGCCGCACACTGGCTGCGGTCTGTTTGCCCTGCGGCGCTTTGTCTTGCCCTTTCATCATATGTATCTTCCCTTCCTTTGGTTCTGCATGTTTTTCAAATTTTTTGTGATATAATGAGAACCGCTTCCAAAATTTCACGCCGTTTCCACAGGAAATCTCCGGTTTCCTGGTTTTTGCGCTGATAAAATCCGCCGTGCCGTCCATAGTAAGGACAGCGCCACACAAGATCCTTCAAAAGAAAGCAGGTCTGAAATGTCATGATTCGAATCGTGCGAAAATTCGCAATTCTTTTTGCTATGCTCACAGCACAGCTCTACACCGCTGCCGCCTACTACGCATGGAGTCTGCCGGACAGCTACTACACCGCTGACAGCAGCACGCTGGAGCTGGATACAGCGCTGCACATTGCAGCCGTTCCGGCGGAGCACACGGTACAGGCGGCAGCCGATACCGCACCGGCATCGGAGCGCATCTCCCTCCGGCTGTTCGGGCTGATTCCCGTCAAAGAGGTGGAAGTCCAGCAAATCGAAACGCCTTTGCTCGTCCCCTGCGGTCAGCCCTTTGGCATCAAGCTGCGCATGGACGGGGCACTGGTGGTGGGGATGGGCGATGTGGAAACCGCAGAGGGTGCCCGCTGTCCGGCACAGGAGGCGGGCATCCAGACCGGCGACCTCATCCAGTCCGTCAACCGCCAGTCCGTCACCACCAATCAGGAGCTTCAGGCGGCGATCTCCGCCTCCAAAGGCAGCGCCGTCACCATTACGTTCTCCAGAGAGGAGGACATTTACACCTGCACCCTGACACCGGCGTTCGCCGAAAAGGATGGCTGCTATGAGGCAGGAGTGTGGGTGCGGGACAGCAGCGCCGGCATCGGCACCATCACCTTCTACGAACCGGAGAGCGGCAGCTTCGGCGGTCTGGGGCATCCCGTCTGCGATGCGGACACCGGCGACATTCTGCCCCTCGGCTCCGGCGAGGCGGGCGCTGTCACCATCTCCCGTGTGGTGCGTGGCACGCCGGGAAACGCCGGCATGCTGCAAGGCAGCTTCACCAAAGAACCGCCGCTGGGTGAGCTGCTGTGCAACAACCGCTGCGGGGTGTTCGGCACGCTCTACCGATGTCCCTCGCCGGAGGATGCCGTTCCCATGGGGCTGAAACAGGAGATCGAAACCGGTCCGGCACAGATCCTCTGCACCGTTTCCGGCGACACGCCCCGGAAGTACGACATCGTCATCGAGAAGATCGACTACACCGGCACGGACAACACCCGCAACATGACGGTCTGCATCACCGATCCGGCACTGCTGGAGGCGACCGGCGGCATTGTGCAGGGCATGAGCGGCAGCCCCATTCTGCAAAACGGCAGGCTGGCGGGCGCTGTCACCCACGTATTTCTCGACGACCCCACACGGGGCTACGCCATCTTCTGCGAAAACATGGTGCGCTACGGGCTGTGCGGTTCGTGAGCGTCCGGTCTGATTTGCTCCGGCGATGGGCAAACCATGCACAAAAACAAAAAACCTCACGGAACGCCCATCGCATTTGCGGCCGCCGTGAGGTCTGTTTTGTTTGCCCGTGCGCAGGATTTGACGCCCCGCCTTTCGGCAGCGCACTGAAACGATTCTGATTCTAATTAGTCGCTAAAACCGCTCTCTACCAGTTCTACCAGAGAGTTTACGGCAACCTGCTCATCCGGACCATCTGCGATGATCTTGATGTCGGTTCCGCCTACAATACCCAAAGACAGAATGCCCAGCAGGCTCTTTGCGTTGACACGACGCTCTTCCTTTTCGATCCAGATCGAAGCCTTGAACTCATTGGCTTTCTGAATGAAAAAAGTTGCCGGTCTTGCGTGCAGACCTACCTGATTCTGTACTGTAACTTCTCTTACATACATAACTAAGCTCTCCCATCTAAAATCATGACGCAGGAGCCTGCATCATACATTGGATTTTTTCTACCATGTTTCCATTATACCGTCTTTTTTGCGTTCCGTCAACGTGTTTTTTGCAATATTTTCCCGATTTTTCGGAATTTTCTACGTGTTGACAGAACCGAAGATTCATTTCTTTCAAATCTTTGTGAAACATGACAACAAAACCAAAGCGTCGAAAAGGCATGCACATCGGTGAACACATTTTGTTAAACTATCACAAAGAAAACCGCTATTTTTTATCCAAATAGCAATCGTAAAGATCGGGGCGATGCGTCTTTGTGACCTCCAGACTCTGCGCAAGCCGCCATTCTGCGATGTTTTTGTGGTGTCCTGTAAGGAGCACCGGCGGGACTTCCTGCTCATGCCAGACCGCCGGACGGGTGTACTGGGGATATTCCAGCAGCCCGTTGAAATGGCTCTCGTCCTCGAAGCAAAGGGACTCCGGCAAAACGCCCGGCAGCATCCGTGCCACCGTGTCGATGAGCACCATTGCCGGAAGCTCGCCGCCGGTGAGTACGTAATCGCCGATGGAGATCTCCTCGTCTATTATGGTATCCAAAATTCGCTGATCTACCCCCTCATAATGCCCGCAGAGCAAAAATAAATGGGGCATTGCCGCAAGTTCCAGCGCACGCTGCTGGGTGAGGACGCTGCCCTTGGGGGAGAGGTAGATGCGGTGGGGCCGGGTGCCCGCCTCCGCCTGTACCGCCTCATAGCAGCGGTAGATCGGATCTGCCTGCATGACCATGCCGCGGCCTCCGCCATAGGGCACATCGTCCACACGGCGGTGCTTATCCAGTGTATAGTCCCGAATGTTCCAGCACTGTACAGTCAGTGCGCCGTTTTTCCGTGCCCGTCCCAGAATGCTCTCCGAGAGCACTGCCTCGCACATCTCCGGAAACAGCGTTGCCACATCAATCCTCATCGAACAGTCCCTCCAGCGGACGGATCTGCATGGTGCCGGCATCCAGATCGGTTTCCAGCACAACGTCCGGAATTGCCGGAATCAGGACGGTCTTTCCGGATTCGTCCCGCACCTCGTACACATCGTTGGCACCCGTCTGGAGCACATCGGTGAGCTTGCCGTAGCTTGCGCCGGTGTCGGCATCCAGCACCTCCAGCCCGATGAGATCCTGAATGAAGTACACGCCTTCCTCCAGCTCCACTTCATCCCGGTCCATATACAGAATATGCCCACGGAGCTTTTCTGCCTCCTCCACGGTGCTGACACCCTCCAGACGAAGCAGCACGTTGCCCTTTTGCAGACGGGCATCCGCCACCTGTACCGGCTTGTGCTCCCTGCCCAGATAGAGCGTTTCAAATTCGCAGAGAAATTCCGGATCATCGCACCACGGCACGACCTTGACATCTCCCCGCAGTCCGTGGACGTTGACAATTTTTCCGATTTCCAGATACTGTTTCATACACATTCCTTTCCGCATATAACAACAGGCGAACATTGCTGTCCGCCCGTACGTTTTTTAGTCGATCTCCACTGCGATCTTTTCGTTGCTCTTGGCCGCACCGGCACGCATAATGACACGAATCGCCTTGGCGATGCGTCCCTGCTTTCCGATGACACGTCCGGTATCCTCCGGCGCAACGTGCAGATGAAAGACAATGACACCCTCCTCGTTGGGGGCATCTTCTGTGATCTCAATGGCGTCCGGATTTTCCACCAATCCGGCAACAATGGTTTTCAGCAGTTCCTGCATGTTCCCAGCTCCTTTCTCATGCTCGGCCGATTGCTCCACTGGTCAGCCGTCCCGGCACGCTCTGCGCCAGACAGTTCACCGGCGGAGCAATCCTTGCGCCGCTCCTGCGGCACAACCCCGCACTTGGGCATACGCTTAGAGTACGCCTTCCTTCTTCAGGATTACCTTTACGGTATCGGTCGGCTGTGCGCCGTTTGCCAGCCAGGTCTTTGCCTTGTCAGCGTCCAGGCTAACAACGGTCGGCTCCTTGGTCGGGTCATAGTAACCGATCTCTTCGATGAAGCGGCCATCTCTCGGATAACGCTCATCAGCAACCACGATACGATAGAACGGAGCCTTCTTTGCGCCCATTCTTCTCAGTCTGATCTTTACTGCCATGTTAAAATTCACCTCCGTGTTGTTTCTTTGACATTTGTCAAATCTATGTCCAGCAGTTTCCTGCGGGATTGCTTATTTCTTCGGCGGCATCAGCCCCGGCGGAAGCCCGGGGATCCCGCCGCCTGCCATTCCCTGGAGCTGCTCCGGACTCATTGCCGAAAGCTGCCGCATGGCACGGCGGCTCATCTTGCCGCCCTTTCCCGTCGCCTTTTTGCCCAGCTGCTTCATCATCTTCTGCATCTGGTCAAACTGTTTCAGCAGACGGTTGACATCCTCCACCCTGGTGCCGCTTCCGGCGGCGATACGCCGCTTGCGGGAGGGGTTGATGATGGAGGGCTTTTCCCGTTCCGCCTTGGTCATGGATGTAATCATCGCCTCAATGCGGACGAACTGTTTCTCATCCACATCCACGTCCCTGAGCTTGTCGCCCACGCCGGGAAGCATGTTAATGATGGAGCGGATGGAGCCCATCTTCTGAATCTGCCGGAGCTGATCCAGCAGATCGTTCATGTCGAACTTGTTCTGCTCCAGCTTCTTGGCGATTTTTGCGGCATCCTTTTCGCTGACGGTGCTCTCCGCCTTTTCAATGAGGGTGAGCACATCGCCCATGCCCAGAATGCGGGATGCCATACGCTGGGGGTGGAACTGTTCGAAATCGTCCAGCTTCTCGCCCATGCCCACGTACTTGATGGGCTTTCCGGTGACTGCCAGCACGGACAGCGCCGCACCGCCACGGGTGTCGGAGTCCAGCTTGGACATGAGCACGCTGTCGATGCCCAGCGCATCGTCAAACGCCTTTGCCACATTGACGGCATCCTGACCGGTCATGGCATCCACCACCAGCATGATCTCGTTGGGGTGCGCCAGTTCCTTCAGGTCTTTCAGCTCGTCCATCAGTTCCAGATCGATGTGCAGACGGCCGGCGGTATCCAGAATCACCACGTCGTGGCCGTGATCCTTGGCGAACCGCATTGCCTCCCGCACGATGATGCGGGGGTCGATCTGTCCCATCTCAAAGACCTTGACGCCGGCACGCTCGCCCACCACCTGCAGCTGGTTGATTGCCGCCGGACGGTAGATATCGCATGCCACCAGCAGCGGATAATGCCCCTCTTTTTTCAGCATCTTCGCCAGCTTGGCGGCGTGGGTGGTCTTACCGGAGCCCTGCAGACCGCACATCATGATGACGCACGGCGGCTTGGACGGGAAGTTGATGCGTGCGTTCTCATTGCCCATGAGGCTGCACAGCTCTTCGTTGACGATCTTGATGACCTGCTGCGCCGGTGTCAGGCTGTTGAGCACCTCTTCGCCCACGGCACGCTCGGAGACCTTCTGCACAAAGTCCTTGACGACCTTATAGCTGACATCCGCCTCCAGCAGCGCCATGCGCACTTCCCGCATCGCTGCCTTGACATCGCTTTCCGTCAGCTTGCCATGGGATTTCAGCTTTTTGAACACCTGATTCAATTTTCCGGAAAGTCCTTCAAATGCCATTGTTGTCTCCTCCTCGCCTGTATTTCCAGCCGGCGCTTTACAGCAGCTTTTCTCCCTGCTGCACCGTTTCCAATGCCCGGCGGCATTCCTCCTGCACGGAGGCGCTGTCCGCCGTCTGCGACGCAATTGCCCGGATGGACTCGGAGAGCGCCGTGTAGTTCTCCCGCAGGGCGCACAGACGTGCCGCAAACTGAAGCGTGTCCTCCATTTTCAGGAGGATCTGTTCGCCCCGCTTGATGCCGTCCCGCACGCCCTGGCGGGTGATGCCGACCATTTCCGCAATCTCCCCCAGAGAGAGATCCGCACAGTAGTATAGCTCTGTCATGCGGTACTGGTGGGGTGTCAGAAACTCCCCGTAGCAGTCCAGCAGCATGGCGAACCGCAAATCCTTTGACATCCTGTGCCCTCCCTGTAAAAGCAATCTGCTTTACAAGTATACTCCATTTTTGCCGGTTTGTCAAGTCCGGTTTGTTCGTGATTCTGCACAAATTTTGAGCTCCGCTTTTTCTGATTTGTCAATATATTTGCTTATTTTTCACGCTTTGTCTGCATTCGCCTTGACATCCTTCCGGTTTTCGCCTATAATATTGATAAGAATCGCAGTTTCCGACAGAAATTGTGCCATAGACGTGCGGTACCGGATACCGCACCAACAGAAAGGATGGGCATTATGACTTTTGATGAGATGTTTGCACAGGCAAAGGCACTGCTGGAAAACGCCAGTGCCAAGGACACAGACACCACCGTATCGGTGCAGTTTGATGTTTCCGGTGACGGCTGCGGCGCATTCTATGCGGTAGTTTCCGCAGACAGCGACGAGCTGACCATCGAGCCGTTTGACTATAAGGATCACGATGTACTGGTATCCGCAGATTCTGCTGCCCTGCTGGACGCTCTGCGCACCGCAGAAACCGCCGCACTGGATCTCGCCGGCGAATGGGAGAAGATCGCCGCATTCCGCCAGGTTCTGGCAACCCTGCCGGCACCGGAGGAAAAGAAACCGGCTGCTGCGCCGAAGGCAGAGGCTGCTGCTCCGGCAGCTGTGGAGAAGAAGCCGGCGGCAACCGCTGTTGAGAAGAAGCCGGAAGCTGTCAAGCCGGCAGCGGAAGCTGCAGAAAAGAAGCCGGCGGCTGCTCCGGCAGCAAAGACCGCTGCGGTAAAGCCGGCGGCAAAGCCTGTTGCTGCTGCAAAGCCGGCTGCTTCGGCAAAGAAACCGGCTGCATCTGCCGCAAGAAAGTCTGCCAGAAAGAGCAAGTAAAACGAACGAACGGTATTTTGTATCCCATAAAAAACCGGCTGTGACAGGCAATTGTCACAGCCGGTTTTGTTTTCCTGTCAAGGCGATCCCGCACTACTGAATCAGCGTACTCCAGTCCGGTTCTTCTCCGGTCGCCTGAATTGCGTAGTACTGGAGGATGGCGAAAGCGTCATCCATTTCAATGGAATCGTTTCCATTCACATCCGCCGCCATCACCTGCGCCGGCAGCAGCGGGCTCAGATTTCCGGCTGCCACATTGGAATAGGACTGGAGCGCCAGAAACGCATCGTCCAGCGTGATGCCCCCGTCCCCATCCACATCGCCCTGTTTCCAGGTGGTGTTGGCGTACAGATAGCGTGGATATTGCAGCACCTCCTCCTGTTCCAGCTCTGCCAGCAGATTCCGTGCTGCGTTGTCCAGCAGCGGCTGCGCAGCGTCCTGCGGGAGCGCCGCCGCCTCGGTATACGCCTGATTCAGGCGCTCATTTCCGGCGGTTTCCAGCACGTCGCTCTCCGAGACTGTCTGAAGCGCCGAGCGCAGCTGGGTCGGGTTGCTGCTGCCGTCGTTCTTGACGATTGCCTTGATCGCCATGTTGCCGATCTCTCCGCAATAAGGGTTGTCCGCACGGAACCTGGTGATATCCCACCAGTTATGGGCGTTGTCCTGCAGGTAGCTCTGTCCCGGCAGAATGCTGTGGTGCCGGCTGAGGGGTTCCTCTTCCACAGACTCCTCCAGCGCCAGATACAGAGGCGTGCCCTTGCCGTTGGCACGGTCGGTGATCTGCAATGTCACGGAAAAGCGGTCGCCCTTTTTCAGCGCCACAGGCGTCACGGGCACACTTTTATAGCCGCTGTAGGAGAGGCTGCCGGTGTTTCGGGTCAGCAGCTGTCCGTCTGTGGGATCTTTCGCATCCTGCGACAGACGATAGACGCAGACGGTGTAGTACACCGTATCCGCACGCTCCATGTTGTCGCCGGCATTGGGAAACATGACGGCGGTCAGCGTGCCGTCCTCCTGTGCGGTGAATACGTTGGCAGCGCAGGGCGTGCGCAGACCGCAGTAGGACACAGTGCCGTCATACTGGTAGCATGTTTCGTCTTCTGCCTCCCGCATATGCACGCTGCCGAACTCGCACAGGGACGGCTCCTCGTAGGAGATCCAGAAGTAGCCGTCATAGGCATCGTCGCCCCAGCTGTTCCGCACCAGCCATGCACCGTCCTTCTTGGGGCGGCTCTCCAGCGCAAAGTTCATGCGGGAATAGCTGTCGTCCCAGCCCACGATGAGCACGGCGTGGTCAGCGTAGGTTCCGTCGTATTGATTCTGGTAATAGCAGCAGGATTCCCCGTTGTCGTGGTACAGCGTCTGGTCAGAGTGGAAGGACACGCTGACCGCACCGCTGTCCATGAGCCAGTTCTTGACGATGGATTCCGAGCCGGATTCCAGCTGCCAGATGGTGTCGGAGCTTTCAAAGCGGTAGTAGGACACGAAGCGCTGGTACTCCGAATAGCCGAACTTCCAGCGGGAGAGCGGCGCATAGCAGTCCAGCTGTGTGCCGCTGCCGGAGGCGAGGGCAGCCGATGCGATCTCGATGTTGCCGCCGCCCAGCCCTTTCTTATCGTTGGCAGCTGTGAGGTAGTCGCCGCTGGTGAAGTCCCCCGGCTGGTTGTGGTCGGTAAAGGTGTACCAGCCCAGCGATGCCTCGGAGAAGTTCAGTTCGCCGTTTTCATCCAGCCACTCGTCCGGAACGTCCAGCCCCTGCTTCATGATGTTGGATTCGCAGGCACCCAGCGTGGAGAATGCCCAGCAAAGCCCTGTCGAGCCCTGATTCTTCACCCTTGTGACGTAGCTCGTCCCGTCCACATCCCGCAGATCATAGCTGGACGGCAGATTCGCTGCGCTCCGCAGCCCCTCTGCACCGGATACGGATGTTTTGGAAAGCGTCTGTTCTGTGCCGTCCGCAGATGTCACATGCGGTGCAAGCCGTGCGCCGTTCTGCGTCAGGCTGGTGCGGATGATGTCCAGCGGTTCCGGCGTTTCCTGTACAGCTGCCGCAGGGACAGCCGCAAAAGGAAGACATGCGCACGCCAGCAGCGCAGCCATCGTGCGTATCACTCCATTTTTCTTCATAAAGACCTCCTAAATCACATCTGCATGCCAAAATTCCCCCGTGCAGATTTTCTCCGGTGCTCCGGATGATTGTATATGATGATTGTATATATTATACCATAATTTGTTGTACAAGTCAACAATTGCATTCGCTTTTTCACAAGGGAAGCCCTCGATGCGGTCATGGGAAAATGGTAAAATCCAGCAAGGGTGTGATGTGACGTGGGGTTTTATCGCTGTGAAATCGGCGGAACGTTTTCAACGAGATTTCTCTTTGTTGAAATTTGCGGACACGGCTCGCCGTGTCCCTACAAAAGCGCAGGAAAAGCACGTGGCAAAACAAAAATGATTTTCAGTGCTTTCCCCATCAGGCTGCTCCAGCTGAGCGCAGCTGGCGAGGTGTTCTTAGAGGGC
>OIYT01000189.1_pt1 | contig 77387 bp, 70 predicted proteins | sample 1588201 | NCBI WGS metagenome assembly OIYT01 (sample SAMN03283260) | human gut metagenome | biome: human-associated habitat; material: feces | host: Homo sapiens | place: USA | collected 2013
CGCGGGTAGCCCCAACGGGGCACCCGTGGAGAGCAAGTCCCACCCCACCGGACAACCTGAAACGGGTTGCATAAATATATGCAATCCGGGCGACTATGCAACCCACTCCCGGGGTTGAACCAATGAGGTGGACGCCTGTACCACGGGCGCACCTTCGGCGCTGCCCGCGGTTAACAGGAGGAATCCCCTTTCGGGGATTTATGGCTCAAATCTCTAAGTTAATAGCATTAAGGCGCGTGGCTATATCATGATGGTTTTGCAACATCCCCAGGTTAGGAGGTTATAGGGTTATAAGCTATTTTTAGTAAATTTTTATGGGCGGTTAAGGATTTGTAGATTTATAATTGTGGAAAAGTGGCGCGAATTGCTTAAATTTGCGGATATTTGATTAATTGTATCTGTTTATGAATTTACTTGAACTGAGCGAACAGGAGATTATACGCCGCGGCAGCCTTGATGAAATGCGCCGTCTTGGCATTGACCCCTATCCGGCAGCCCTTTATCCGGTGGATGCCTACACGACAGAAATTAAGGAAACATTTAAAGATGACGAGCCGCAGCGCGATGTGTGCGTTGCAGGAAGAATCATGAGCCGCCGCATCATGGGCAAGGCTTCATTCATGGAGCTTCAGGACTCGAAAGGCCGCATACAGGTCTACATCAGCCGCGACGACCTCTGTCCCGGCGATGACAAGGATTTATATAATATAGTGTTCAAGAAGCTGCTTGACATAGGCGACTTCGTAGGCATAAAGGGATATGTATTCCGCACCCAGACGGGTGAAATCTCGGTTCACGCCAAGGAGCTGACGGTATTGAGCAAGTCGCTGCGCCCGCTCCCTATAGTAAAGGTGAAAGACGGCGTCACCTACGACGCGTTTGACGACCCCGAGCTGCGTTACCGCCGCCGTTATGTCGACCTCGTGGTCAACGACCAGGTGAAAGATATCTTCATCAAGCGCACGAAAGTGTTTAACTCGATGCGCAACTATTTCAACGACCACGGCTACATGGAGGTGGAGACCCCTATCCTGCAGTCGATACCGGGCGGAGCTGCGGCACGTCCGTTCATCACCCATCACAACGCGCTCGACATACCGCTCTACCTGCGTATAGCCGACGAACTCTACCTGAAGCGTCTTATCGTGGGCGGCTTCGAAGGCGTATATGAGTTTTCCAAGAATTTCCGCAACGAAGGCATGGACCGCACCCATAATCCGGAGTTCACGTGCATGGAAATCTACGTGTCGTACAAGGACTATAACTGGATGATGGACTTTACCGAGAAGATGCTCGAAAAGATATGTCTCGATGTCAACGGCACAACCGAGGTGAAGGTGGGCGACAACGTGATAAGCTTCAAGGCACCGTTTAAGCGCATCACCATGATTGACGCCATCAAGGAGCACACAGGCATCGACATCACCGGCATGGGCGAGGAGCAACTACGCGACACCGCCCGCTCGCTCGGCATCGAGGTCGACGAGACCATGGGCAAAGGAAAGCTCATCGACGAGATATTCGGCGAGAAATGCGAAGGCAACTATATCCAGCCGACATTTATCATCGACTACCCTATCGAGATGTCGCCGCTCACCAAGCGTCACCGCAACAATCCGGAGCTTACCGAGCGTTTCGAGCTGATGGTGAACGGCAAGGAGCTTGCCAACGCCTACTCGGAGCTTAACGACCCGATTGACCAGTATGAGCGCTTCGTGGAGCAGATGCGACTTGCCGAAAAGGGCGACGACGAGGCGATGATAATCGACAAGGACTTTATCCGCGCCCTCGAATACGGTATGCCGCCGACATCGGGCATGGGCATAGGCATGGACCGCCTGGTGATGCTCATGACCGGGCAGACAACCATCCAGGAGGTATTGCTCTTCCCGCAGATGCGCCCCGAAAAGACACAGCCGCGCGACAAGGCGGAGGCATACACCGCCCTCGGAATACCCGAGGAATGGGTGGCTCCGCTCCAGAAAGCGGGCGTGATGACCGTGAGCCAACTCGCAGGAGCCAATCCGGGCAAACTGTTCCAGGATCTCTGCGGACTTAACAAGAAATATAAACTCGAACTTAAAAATCCCTCGCAAGACGACATAAAGGCGTGGATAGCCGCCGTCGAAGAGAAACAATCATGACGCAAAAAGCTGACACATACGGAAAGATTGCCGTGATGGGCGGCGGCTCGTGGGCTACCGCCCTCGCCAAACTGCTGCTCCAGAATTGCGACGAGATAATATGGTACATGCGCCGCGACGACCGCATAGAGTCGTTCAGGCGCCTGGGTCATAATCCCGCCTATCTCTCCGACGTGGAGTTCCCGATCGACCGCATCAATTTCTACAGCGACATAAACGCCGCCTGCGATGCCGCCGACACCCTTCTTATGGCGATGCCTTCGCCTTACTTCAAGAGTCATCTCGCAAAGCTCACTATCGACATATCGGGCAAAAACATCATCATAGCCACCAAAGGCATCGTGCCCGACGAAAACGAGCTTATAAGCGACTATATGGAAAGCCATTACGGGGTCGACCCGGGGAGAATCGTGGTGATTTCGGGTCCGTGTCACGCCGAGGAAGTGGCGCTCGGGCGACTGAGCTATCTGACTGTGGCATGTTGCGACACCGGAAAGGCGCAGGCGTTTACCAACGCGCTCAACGGCAAGGCGATGAAGACTCTGGTGTCTGCCGACGTGAGAGGCATCGAGTATGCCGGTGTGCTGAAAAATGTCTACGCCATAGCGTCGGGCATGGTTCACGGCTTCAAGGCGGGCGACAACTTTCAGGCAATACTGCTCTCCAACGCCATAAGGGAGATGGAGCGCTTTGTCGACACAATGGCTGAAGGCGAGCGCAATATATGCGACTCGGTGTATCTCGGCGACCTTCTGGTCACCTCCTACTCGCGGTTTTCACGCAACCACAATTTCGGCTCCATGATAGGCAGGGGGTCGGCGGTGAAACGCGCGATGATGGAGATGGAGATGGTTGCCGAAGGGTATTACGGCACCAAGTGCATCTGGGAAATCAACCGCGCGCCGCAGGTTGACATGCCGATACTTGACGCGATGTATGCGGTGCTCTACAAGCAGATACCGGTGTCGCTCGCAATCGAGGAGATGAGCAACAAATTCAAATAACGACCGTAACAGACACATATAACATTATCCTCACTATAATTATTATGAAAAAGATTCAAGTAAAAATCAACTCTGTACTTTCTACAGTACCGGAAAATGAAATTCACGCCCTTGAGTCGGCAGCAGCGAAGCCCGCACTCGAGAAGCTGAAAAGCGGAACAGGCGAAGGCAACGATTTCCTCGGCTGGCTCGACCTCCCCGCACGTACTCCCGAACATCATCTTGATGAAATCATAGCCGTGGCAAACGACCTGCGCAACTCTTGCGACTACGTTGTGTCGGTAGGCATCGGCGGCTCCTACCTCGGCGCAAAAGCCGTGATCGAGGCTCTTGCAGGGTCATTTGACGCTTATACCCCCGCTGTCGCAGGAAGCCCGAAAGTGCTTTTTGCCGGTCAGAACATCGGCGAGGATTATCTCTATGAGCTTCAGGAATTCCTGAAAGACAAGAGATTCGGTATCATCGTCATCTCCAAGTCAGGCACTACCACCGAGCCGGCAATCGCATTCCGCCTGCTCAAGGAGCAGCTTGAGGCACAGGTGGGCAAGGCAGAGGCAGGCAAGCGCATCGTCGCTATCACCGATGCAAAGCGCGGCGCACTCCGTCAGCTCGCAACCGAGGAAGGCTACAAGACATTTGTGATTGATGACAATGTGGGCGGACGCTTCTCAGTACTCACCCCGGTAGGATTGCTCCCGATTGCCGTTGCCGGATTTGACATCAAGAAGCTCGTAAAGGGCGCGTTCGACATGCAGCACGAATGTCTTAACGAGGGCGAAGACAATATCTGCGAGCTTTACGCCGCCACCCGCAACTGCCTCTATCGCGCAGGCAAAAAGACTGAAATCCTCGTCAACTACAACCCCAAGCTCCACTACTTCGGAGAATGGTGGAAGCAGCTCTACGGCGAGAGCGAGGGAAAGGACCACAAGGGCATATTCCCCGCCGCAGTAGATTTCTCTACCGACCTTCACTCGATGGGTCAGTGGATTCAGGACGGCGAACGCACTATCTTCGAGACCGTGATTTCGGTTGAAAAGAGCGCCCATGAGAAGGCAATCCCCACCGATGCAGCCAACCTTGACGGGCTCAACTATATCGCCGGCAAGCGCGTGGACGAAGTAAACAAGATGGCAGAGCTTGGCACCCGCATAGCCCATGTAGACGGCGGTGTGCCCAACATCCGCATAATCGTTCCCGAGCTTACCGAAGAATACCTCGGACAGCTCATCTACTTCTTTGAGCTTTCATGCGGTATCTCCGGCTACATCCTCGGAGTGAACCCCTTCAACCAGCCCGGCGTAGAGGCTTACAAGAGCAACATGTTTGCTCTTCTCGAAAAGCCCGGCTACGAAGAAGCGACCAAGGCAATCCAGGCTAAACTCTAATAAGCCCCTTTGACATAGCGACCCGACGGCAGCTCCACGGCAGCCGTCGGGTCGCCTTTTATTCAATGCCACTAACTTAAGGATTTTGCCCGTTTCGGGCAAGATACTTGAGGAGACTGTGTCAGAATGACACCCCTTTTTATATCCGCATGTACCGGGCGAGTTTCCACTCGCCCTACTTCAATTCTGATTATCAAGCTAATATCTATATGCCGAAGTAGGGGCTTGTGGAAGCAAGCCCGCGTCACGACAGATAATGGCTATTTTGCATTACCCGCTGTAAACAAGATGAATTCCCTTGCGGGGATTTAGGCTCTTGCGTCTTAAGTTCGTGACATTGCCTTTTGTTCCCACCATATACACTCTGTAAACCAGCTATTTATCCGAAATTTAGCAATGAGAGTAACAAAAAATCACAAAAACATTTGCAAAACCCAAAACAACTTCGTAACTTTGCAACGCAAAACACAAATGGTGCCATAGCTCAGTTGGTAGAGCAAAGGACTGAAAATCCTTGTGTCACTGGTTCGATTCCCGTTGGCACCACCGCAAGACCGCTAAGTCGCAACGACTTAGCGGTCTTTTATTCATCCACCCCCTCCAAGCCACCCACGCCAACCCGTTGAAACAATGTTTAAAATGTTGGCTCATGAGCGGTTGGATGAAATACTTTTTTTGTAATTTTGCATATATACAACCCATGAATCCAATGATAGCTAAAGAGGACATATTGGAATTGCTGAGGTCCACCGAGTCGTATCGTGTGGAACGCACCATCAGCACAGGCAACATGGATAAGTTCTGTGAGGCTATCTGCGCGTTTGCCAACGATATGCCCGGCTCCCGCAAGAACGGTTATCTGATTATTGGAGCAAAAGATGATGGCAGTATTTCCGGTATGAAAGTTGACGATGCCCTGCTTAAGAAGATTGCAGGCATCCGTTCTGACGGCAATATACTCCCGTTGCCAACCATGTCGGTTGAACGCTTCTCATTCCCTGAAGGTGATTTGCTGGTTGCTGAGGTCAGACCATCCGATTTGCCTCCGGTTCGATATCGTGGTAGAGTATTTATCCGTGTCGGACCTCGCAGAGACATTGCTACTGAAGCGGAGGAAAGAATCCTCGCAGAGCGTCGCTGTTCTTTCATGGCAACATTTGACGCGACCCCTTGCCTAAACGCCAAACTGGAAGATTTGGATATTGATTACATCAAGTCTAAATATCTTCCAATGGTGTTTGATGAGGAAACGCTTGCAACGGATAAACGAGATATCAAAGAACAGCTCGCTTCAATACATCTCTACGACCGCGACAACGACTGCCCGACTTACGCAGGCATAATCCTTTTCGGCGTCAATCCCAAATACTTTCTTCTCGGCGATTATGTGCAGTTCGTACGATTTGCGGGGAAAGACAAAGGAGGCGACATACTCAATGAACGTCAGTTTGCCGGCCCTCTCTATAAGATGTTGCCAATACTGGAATCATTTGTTAGGGATGGTATCATAACCCAACGACCCGTTCAGGAATCTCTTTTCCGGGAAAGAACTGTTTGGAACTACCCTGAAGGGGCAATCCGTGAATTGCTGATGAATGCCTGTATGCACAGAGATTATCAAGCCAATATGCCTATCCGTCTTTATCAGTTTGATGACTACATCGAAGTGATGAATGCCGGAGGTCTGTATGGTGAGGCTCGACCGGAGAATTTCCCCTCGGTCAATGACTATCGCAACCCGCTCGTGGCAGAAGCTATGAGAGCAATGAAGTATGTCAATAAATTCAACCGTGGCGTTACCCGTGTGCAGGAAATGCTGAAGGATAACGGCAATCCTCCCGCAGAGTTTGACGTGAATACAATCACGGCATTCCGCGTCAATATCTATGCTACAAACGAATCCGACTTGTCGAAGGGCACAAGTCAGGGCACAAGTCAGGGCACAAGTCAAACAGATAAAACCATCGAAGAAAAAATCATCGAGTTCTGCAAAGAGCCACGCTCATTAGCCGAGATAACCGAATTTTGCGGTTTCAAAGATAAACGCAAATTCCGCGAGCGTTATCTCAACCCCCTCCTCGGTACTCGCATCCAAATGACAATCCCCGATAAGCCCACAAGTCGTTTTCAGAAATATACGGTTATATAGAAGATACTATTATCTAGTAAGTGGATAAAGTCTGTAAGATTCTTTTAACCTTAATAGCATATTAACTTTATAAAAAAATCATTCTCTCACAATAATGTTTCATAATAATAAGATTCGTCCAAGGATTACTCACAAAGCAAATATACATCAAGTATATGGTAGTTTTATTGAGACAAGAGGTCGTTTGAGGGATTCAGCTGCTTTAGCTGATGATTTAAAAAATTGTGGGCGTAATGAATTGATTTCTTCCGCACTGAAAAACTTATCTAGAACTACACCGAGTGCGCGTAATGTTATTTTTGGAAATGGGAAACCTGAAACAATTGAAGAACTTGGGACAGGTAAAAACTGCTATTTCTTTAAGCCTGTTTCAGTAGAGAATGAAATAAATTGGGCAATTCAATGTCTTAAACCATATAAGAATCTTATCGCTGCCTATATTCAAGTCCGAGACGAAGTTGAAGCCTTGATTTTGAAAGGAGAATTTGAGGCAGCGGACCGCCTCCTTGACGTGTCAATAAATGACTTTGGACATAGTGTGTGGTATTATGAGATGAAGTTAACTATAGCTGGGTATCAAGAGAAAATTGATCGAGCTTTGGAACTTCTTACCGAAGTTAATACAAAGAAAAAAAATGATACTGTTGGCTTTGTGCGGTCTCTTCTGTATACAATTTTTAATAGAAGTCAAAAGAAAGTATCAGCATTGGAATTTGATAGCGTTCTGTACTCGAAATACAAGAGAAATAGAACAGATTTTCAGAATGATAGATTTAATTACTTCTTATTTAGGCTGAATTACTATCAACATTATGATATAGAAGATCTCTCTGTTATCATGATAATGGAGAATCTGAACTCCTTTATTGACAGATATAATACTCTAATTTTTCTCCTGAGATCCTATTCACTTTCTAATCAAGATGTAAGCTCTAAGTTTGGCTTAAAACTGTACGGAATATCAGGCGATAAGCGGTTGTATCCATTTATCGCTATCTCCAATATGTCAGAACTACCAGAAGACTATTTCTGTGAAGACTTTATCAAAATACTCAACCAATATTACACAGGCGCATATGCTGCTGTAGTACAGGATTGTAAAAGATATATTGAGAAAGACCCATCTAATTTTGATGTTATCAAAATCTATAGTCGTGCTTTGTTATTCCTAAAATCAGGTTACCAAACTATCACAAAAAATGCCGAGTCTCCAGTTAACAGAGCTGCTAAAAATGTCTATATGGTAATGACCCAAAACGACCATGACCGTTATCTAGATGATCTGTATCAGTTATCAAAGAACTTGTACGGACTCCATTTTGCTGGTGGCTTGGATTTTTTCATAAAGGAAGAACAAAAGGTCAAAAGAAACGAAAGATTAAGACTACAGTATATTTATTGGTTTGATCCAATATTTGTCAATATTTTTGATAATCTTTCAGAGCGCGAGGAATATTTGAAAATAGGACAATCAAAATTTCCTACGGATGTTGTCGTAAACTACCAATTAAAACGTGTAAGGAAAGAAGTCTCAGACGACACTCAAGTGGTTGATTATATTCGAAAGACAGATAACGCCAAAATTGTTTACGAGACAGGGAACTATTTGGATGCACTCGAATTATGGGAAAAAATTCTTGAAGATAATATTGATTATATTCCAACAGTTCAAACAGCTGTGGATTATATTTTCCAATCTTATTCTCATTTAGGAGTAGACTATCGTCAGGCGGCCATCAGATTCTATATCGAGAAATTTATGCTTAATCGAGCATTCGTTTCCAAGGTAGAAACTGATGAATTTATGGATACAATTAAGAACGACAAGTACAATGGACTTAAAAACGATCTTGATTTTCTTATTTTCATCTTTCTAAACGCAAAGTTATACCCTCAAAAAGAGTTTGTATTACACAGTTATTGCAAGTACGAAGGGGTAGAATATCCATCCCAGCTAATTGATTTATTAAAAAATAAGAATCAAGCAAAACTTGAACTATTTTTCTGTCTCATTCTAAGTGATGATATTCTCTATCATTATTATAAACTTAAGAGCACGGTAGAGGTATTAGATGAAAAATTGAAGATTGTTTCCTTTCTCAAGAACCTCTGTCCCGAGGCAAAACTATATTCTCAGTTATGTACTGAGTTAATGCATGAATTAGTTGCATATAGAGGAATGAAAAAAATGAATGACAGTAAAATTTATGTTAATGAGGATGCTGTCATGAAGTACGAATTAAATAATATAGAAGATGTTTACGAGCGTTTTAAGAAGCAGGCAGCTTTAATAAATAAGAACAGGGTGTACTTGTTGGTTAGTGAGATAGATGTTTCTAATCCAGACAGTTCATCAGAGATAATTAAAGATGCAGTTTCCTATTCTGAGGATGCCATTACCGAAGTTGCGTTGCAGCTATTCGATATAATCAGGCATGCTTTCCTAAAGAGTCGATTTGGTCTGGGTACTTACCTCAGTACACGCATAAGGCATGGCGTTTTTGAAGGCGAAATGCGTTCTGGGCTAGAACAATTAGGCTTGATTTTTAATACAAGCGGCAATACTTACGTGCCTATTCCATATTGGAAATCAACATTTAACATAGATCCTGCAAATAATACACTGCTTAATTCTAAACTCATTTCTTTTTCTCGTGAAATTGATACTATAATAAGCTCATTTAAAGATAGCGTCATACAAATTCATGAGAATGAAACAGATGCATTAGTTGGAGAGTTTAATTATGAAATCCCGACTAAAGACATATGTCAGAAAATGTTGGAATTTGATAGTAAATGCAATAATTCTAAGGAACTGTGTCTTTCTGTAATTTCTTATTTATGGGAAATTACAGAAACGTGCCTTAGTAAGATTAGGAGTAAGGTTCAGGAAGAACTAGCTAATAAATATTTTGATTTACTGGGCCAATTAGAAAATGAAATTGCTCCATTGGCCGCGTTGCCTCAGTTGTATGCAGAGTTGCACGCGACTATAAATAAGGCTAGGGAAGAGATTACCGCTAGAATTTCTAAGGTCCAAAAGTGGTTCTATAAGCAAGAAACAAAATTTGAGGATTTTCAATTAGAGGACCACATAAGAATGGCCTTTGACTCGGCTGTGAAGTATCTTCCAGATGTTCCTCATGAGTTGACACAAAACATTGAAGACACAGGAGCGCTTATTAAAGCTGAGTATAGTCCTTCTATGTTCGATATGCTTACAATCTTTATCACAAATATTTTGCAGCATGGAAGCAAGAGAGAAGGGTGTAAGATTGTAATCGGATCCAAACGGTTGGACACTCACAGACAACTTATACATTTTGAAAATGAATTGGACGATGGGGTTGATGAAGAAAAGCTGAATGAAATATTTAAAATGCGTCTTGCCTCCACCTCATCTCTACAGAAGGAAGGAGGTAGTGGGTTGGTGAAAGCCATGAATATAATAAAATATGATTTCAATAATCCGAAAAATTCTTATACTATTGAAGCGAAGGATGGGAAATGTCTAATAGACATTGTCTTTAATTTAGATAATATGCTGGCACTATGAAGATTTTACTAGTCGAGGATTTTGAAGAAAAGGCCAATAATATAATGGCATTTATTAATAGTGAGTTTCCCGATTATGAAGTGGTTCGGTGTTCTTCCTATAATACGGCTCAGGAAAAGATTTTTGAACATTCTGAGGATTATGAATTAATTCTCCTAGATATGTCAATGTCCACTTATGATCTGGATGTAGATGCAAGTGGAGGATTGCCCGAACCTGCGGCAGGAGAATATCTCTTAGAAGGAATGTTTCTAAGAGATATTACCACGCCAGTAATCGTGATAACAATGTATAATGTTTTTGGTCGGAAGGAACTTTCTGCTTTCGACACTGAACTAAAGGCGAAATATCCGCAGAATTACAAGTCTTATGTATTTTATTCTTCTCAAAGAACGGATTGGAAGAACGAACTCAAGAAACAGATTAAAGATTTACAATTATGATAAAGATACTAATAATCGATGATGTCCAAGAAAAGGTAGAGGCGTTAACAATAACCCTTAATAGCCTTTATCCTGCCGGGATAATATCTATTGAATCAGCAGGTACAATCGCGAGCGGTAGAGAAAGATTACAGTCTACAACATATGATCTGCTAATTCTTGATATGGTTTTACCCGAACATGAAGGTGATGAGGCCTCAAGAACAGCTGGTGCGCGATTTTTATCTGAGATTTACCAGAACGACAGCATAAAGACTCCTCTTCAAATAATAGGACTTACAGAGCATGATACCGAATTTTCTAATCTCCAACAGGAGTTTAAAGATAAGTTATGGTATCTTCTGTTCTATTCAAGAACATCTGATGATTGGAAAGAGCAACTCAAATCAAAAGTCTTTCAGTTAGCACAATATAAGAAAGCCGTTGAAGAAGAAGTTGCTAATCGGGATAGATATGATATAGGAATAATCTGTGCCCTCCGTGAAGAATTCACTCAAATGCTTAGGGCTTTTTCTAGAGTGGAATGGAAGCCAGTTCAAATAGAAGGTCTGCCATATTCCTTTAAAAGTTGCATTCTTACCACTCGAGGATTTCATGACTTACGAATCATTGCGGGATGTGCCGATAAACCTGGAATGTGTCCGACTTCCATTCTTGCAACTACCATGTATACTAAACTTGGTGTAGAAACAATCTTTATGACAGGTATTACGGCTGGCATAAAATATGATGATCTTCAGATGGATGATATAATTATTGCTGAGGCAATAATGGATTACGCTTCTGGCAAATTAAAGGAAGATGAAAGCGGAGAAATTAAACTTTTAAAAGAAGTTAATCAGATTCAGGCAAATCGAAATCTTCTTTCAAAGATGGCAGACTTCTCTTCAAGAGATGAAATCATTACTGAGATTAATTCAGATTTACGAGATAAAAATCTTAGAGATGGTCGAAATAATATAGACATTAAACTAGCAAAGACCGTATGTGGACCCTATGTAATGGCGGCTCCAAAGATTATTGAAGATCTCAAAAAAGATGAGAGGAAACTTCAGGGGTTAGATATGGAAGGTTTTGGATTGTATTTAACAGCTCATACTCTAGACAAAAAAGCGTTGTGGATGAAAGGAATCTCTGATTTTGCGGATGCACATAAAGGCGACGATAGACACAAAGCATGCTCATATGCGAGTGCAAAGCTGTTATATGAATTTATAAGAGAAATGATGTGATCCGTACAATTGTAAACCTCATTTTACATTTTGTTTTGTTGAAATGATGAAATGAGTTTTAACAATTAGAGCCTTGCTATTATACTGGATTATTGCTAATTTTGCATTATAGAGAGGACTTTGAGAATCGGCAAGTGGTATGAGCGCAAGAAACAACCGGTGCAAAATGCCCATAATGCCATAAGATATCAGTGGAGCAAATGATATTATCCATCGCAGTGCGTATTTTGCTGGCAATCATGCTAATACAGAATCGCAAACAATGTTGGTGGCACCACAGAAGACCGCTAATTCACAACGACTTAGCGGTCTTTTATTCATCCATACCCATCGGGTTCACCCCACCCTAACTCAAGCAAGCTGAAAGCAGGGGCGGAGTCTTCACAGATGCCATATATTATTTCGATAGGCTTTCAACTCCTTTTCAGGGAACCGGGCTATTGCCTTGTCAAACTCACGGAGAATTGCGGTTTTATCATCCGGCAATGCCCCGGTTATTGGTACCGTATTTGAAATATGATGACCGAGCAAATTGACGCGGATGTTCAACCGATCAATAAGTGTGCGCATCTCAACCAGACGTTCAATCTCCGGTTCCTCGATATACGAACCATCCAACACTTCTTGATATAACCGGGATTCTGGGAAAATCGTCAGCGACACAATATTGATAATGCAGGGATGCAACTTGTTGATAACATCAGCCGTTGCTATTGCGCTTGCCTCGCCGTTATCTTTGCCTCCGAGACCATTGAGATAAAACACATTATAGCGGATTCCTGCCTCATCCAGCTTTGACAGCTGCTGGAGAATGTCGGAGGCACGATAGCCCTTGTTCATCCGTTCCAATGTCGGGTCGTGAGCTGTCTCGACGCCAATGTTGATGCTGTCAAGTTTCAGATGGTGGAGATTCTTCAGTTCCTCTACCGATTTAGGAGTGATGTCTGTGACACGGGCGAACATCCCGAATGAGACCATGTGCGGCAGATACTTTCGCAACAACAGTGCCACATCCACAAGCTTGTTATAACTCAACGCGAACGGATTTGCACCTGTAAGATAGACACGCCGGGCACGTGGCTGCCATTGGCTGATAACTTTCAGGTCCTCCTCCACCTCCGAAAGTGGCGACATACGAAATAGTGTACCATGATAAAGGCTGCAAAACTTGCACTTGTGCCATGTGCAGCCCGAAGTCAGTTGCAGGAGCTGCGAGTTGGCTTCGTATGGCGGTCGCCATACTTGCCCCGTGAAATGTAGTTCCGGATGTATCATATATCGATATTTTTTGTTAATTTTGCGATGAGTCAGAGTGTTTTGCACTGTGTACGGCTTTGCCGATTGCGCACTCTGCTCACTCGCGAATATGAAATATTTGTAATGCAAAATTAGGTGATAGTCAGAGTCAAAGCAATAACTTACCACAAGGTTTGACCCTTACCGAAAAGTCAGTTTTGCTCGATATCAACCTCCTTTGTATTATCTGCAATGGCAAAAAAATTAGACTACGAATATTGCAAGGCAGCTCCAATGCTCGAATGGCTCGGAAACAAATGGGCACTAGTGGTTCTCATGAAAATTTCTGAGAATGAGCCGGTGCGTTTCAACGAACTATATCGAAACATTCCATCTGTATCGGAAAAAGTGCTTTCGCAAGTTCTGCACCAACTCACTACCGACGGTATCATCTACCGCGAACTGTTTCCTGACGTGCCACCTCGCACGGAATATTCGGTGACAGACTTCGGCAGAACACTTTTACCACACGTCGAAGCCCTCATCAACTGGGGACGCGCGAACTTCGACACAATCATGTCAAACCGACAAAAACAAAGAAAATTATAATGGAAAAGAAATTTTGTCAAAGTTGCGGAATGCCGCTCACAAGTGAAATCCTCGGCACGAATGCCGATGGTACACCTAACGAAGATTACTGCATCTACTGTTACACGGACGGCAAATTCACACAGGATATGACCATGGAGCAGATGATTGAACACTGCGCCCAATTCACCGACGAGATAAACAAAAACTCCGGTCAGAATCTTACAGTCGAGCAGATGAAAGAGCAGATGCGCCGGTTCTTCCCGCATCTCAAACGCTGGAAACAGCATAACGGCTCTGACCTGATACGCAAAGCAGAAGCCCTTCTTGCGGAATGCGGTACTGTGACCATAGCATCAGTCAACAGTGATGGATTTCCGCGTCCTGTGCCCATGGCGAAAGGCGATACCCAAGGATGCGGTACAGTATGGATGGCAACCGGGGCTGACTCTGTGAAGGTTGCCGACTTCAAGCGCAATCCGAAAGCCGGGTTATGCTACGATAAAGGCGGTTCAAGTGTATGTCTGCGTGGCATAGTGGAAATTATTAATGATGATAAAATCCGTAAGGAAAAATGGCAGGATTGGTATATAAATCATTTTCCGGGCGGTCCTGATGACCCGAATTATGTACTGCTCCGTTTCATCGGTACTGACGCTACTATATGGATTGACCATGAATTTGCCCACATTCAAATATAATTTCTCACAATGAAGGAAATCGAGGCAAACAAAGAACTCATCGCAGCGTGCGGACTTTACTGCGGTGCGTGTCGGAAATATCTATCGGAGAAATGCCCCGGGTGCCATGATAATGAAAAGGCTACCTGGTGCAAGATAAGGTCTTGCGTCAAGGGTAATGGTTACCATTCTTGTGCCGAATGTTGCAAGAATGTAACTGAATGCAAAATATATTCCAATCTCATCGGCAAGATATTCGCCTTTATTTTCAGGTCAGACCGCCCGGCTTGTATCCGCCATATTAAAGAGCATGGAGAGCAGGCATTTGCCGAAGAAATGACAAAGCGTAAATGTCAGACAATTAAACGGAAATAAAACCATGTTTATTGCAATTCTCTCATATAAGAAGCCTCTTGAAGATGTTGACCGCTTCCTGCAGGCGCATCGTGATTATCTCGCCAAGCATTATGCCGCAGGTGACTTCATCGCTTCCGGTCCGCAGACGCCTCGCATTGGCGGCGTGATTATGATTAAAGCCGAAAACCGCGCAGCAGTGGACTCTATCATCGCGCAAGATCCATTCAACATCAACGGCATCGCCGACTATCAGATTGTGGAGTTTACTCCGACAATGTTGTGCGATGATAGCCTTAAAACCATTCTCTGATTATGCCCTGTATTTCAATATGAGCCTGACATTACGTCCATATCAGCCTTCAGATGCCGCAGTGATTACTTCGTGGCTTAAAAGCGAACACCTCATGCACCAATGGTGTGCCGACAGGTATGAGCATTATCCTGTCACGCCAGAAGACATGAACTCTTATTATGAGCGATACATTAAGGGACAACATTCATGTGCTATGACAATGATCGATGGCGATGAAATTGTCGGATACATCACATTGCGCACTCCGGCAGATGACACCACGGAGCAGCGACTGGGATTCGTTATTGTCGATGATTCAAAACGTGGTCGTGGTTTAGGGAAGAAACTTGTCACAATGGCGGTCAAATATGCTTTTGAAGAGCTTGGCGCCACGAAAGTGTCACTCGGAGTCTTTGAAAATAATCCGTCAGCCATTCATTGCTATGAAGCGGCGGGATTCCATCGCGTTTCAAGACCGGAGACAGAAAGCTATCAATGTCTGGGCGAAACGTGGAACTGCATCGAAATGGAACTATTACCATGAGCCAAAAGAATCTTAAGAATATGACCCTGGCAGAACTATGGGAACTGTTTCCGATAGCTCTGACAACCTATAATCCTGATTGGTCGGAATGGGCGAATGAAGAGATATTGGAGCTTTCAACTTTGCTGAGAGATTACAATCCGGTAATCACTCATATAGGTAGCACCTCCATTCCAAATATCCAAGCGAAGCCGATTATTGATATTCTCATTGAAATCAGCCCCGATATTGACTGGCAACGGGTTCGTGAAACGATGGAAACAGCGGGATACCTCTGTATGTCGGTTTCCGATAGCCGCATGAGTTTCAATAAAGGCTATACACCTAAGGGCTACGCAGATAAAGTGTTTCATATCCATTTTCACAGAATTGGCGACAATGACGAAATCCTGTTCCGCGACTATCTGATGGCTCATCCGGAGGCTGCCAAAGAGTATGAGCACTTGAAATTATCACTACTGCCAAAATACAAGCACGACCGCGACGGATATACCGAAGCCAAAACCGAATTTGTACGACAGATAATAACACAAGCCTTAAAACAATGAAAAACAAAGCATATCCCCGTACCGGTAGCGGTGTTGCAGAACTCTGAAATCGTAAGTAGCCTCCTCCCGGGACAATGAAGGCGATATCGTTATCGGCACATGGATATTAGCCTGGTAATCAGCAAAGCAGTAAACAGCATTGGGACAAATTATGAGGCCGCCGGTTGGTTTTGTGCGTGGTTATGGTTATCTTTGTGATATTGATAATGCAACCAATGGAAACGGAAACGGATATGGAAAAGGGATTTTACCGGAACTGCGGAATGCGGCTGACGCGGGTGATTTCCGGCATAAATGTCGATGGCTCGTTAAACGGGGATTACTGCATCGCCTGCTACAGGGATGGCAAGTTTACGCAGAATGGACAGGTGATTGATGACAGAAGCATGTCGGATTCAATGAAGTGAGGATGTAACTATGAGCAACGAAATTCTTTATATTCTGCTGCCGGATTATGCGGCGCATGAGGCTGTGTATCTTTCACAGGCTATCGCATCGGATGAGTATGCCATGAAGGAGCATCCGAAGTATGTCAACAAGGTTGTCGCCCCGACCATGGAGCCGGTAAAGTCCATCGGAGGATTTCGGACTTTGCCCGATTATTCATTCGACACGATGCCTTACGACTACGCAGCCTTAGTACTCATTGGCGGCTTTGGATGGGCTACGCCTGTTGCAGAGCAAGTAGTGCCAATAGTAAAGCGGGCAATTGAAAAAGGTAAAATTGTCGGTGCCATCTGTAACGGGGCTTCATTCATGGCAAAATGCGGATTTCTCAACAATGTCAAGCATACAGGCAACGGCGCCGAGCAGTTGCAGGCATGGGGAGGCGGGAACTATACCAATCCCGACGGATACATCCACCGGCAAGCAGTCAGTGATAAAAACATCGTGACCGCAAACGGTTCGGCAACCCTTGAATTTGCAAAAGAGCTTCTCACATTACTTGAGAATGACACGCCGCAACGGATAGAAATGTACTATCAGTTTAATAAACAAGGATTCTGCAATCTATTCCCTGAGCATTAAGACTATGTACGAGCTTGAACAAGCAGGACAACAGAGCTATTTTATAAACTGTCCGGCTAAGATTGGCATTTATGAACAGTCTGAGCATGGACGGCAATGGGAATAAGAAAATATCTGAATAAACGAAATATTCAAAACAATTAACGGTATGCCATATATATCAATCAAAAGCGGCAGACTGACCGCTGAACAGAAACGGCAGCTGATAGTACGGCTGACCGCAACAGCCTCCGAGATTACCCATATCCCGGAGCAGTTTTTCACGGTTACAATCAAGGAGTTGCCGGACGAAAACTTCGGTATCGGCGGCAAGTCAATCGACGAGATCAAACGCAACTACAAACCGTGAGCTTGACATTACGCCCTTATCAGCTTTCGGATGCAGCGATGATTACATCATGGCTTAAAAGCGAGTATCTTATGCGCCAATGGTGCGCCGACAGATACGAGCGGTATCCCGTCACGCCCGAAGATATGAACGCATTTCATGAAAGTTATATTGACGGACATCGCTCACACGCTCTGACAATGACCGATGGCGATGAAGTCGTAGGATATATCACTTTGCGCATTCCGGCTGACGCTCCGACTGAACAACGCCTGGGCTTTGTCATCGTCGACGATTCAAAACGCGGTCGCGGGTTGGGCAAAGCTCTTGTTACAATGGCAGTCAAATATGCTTTTGAAACTCTTGGAGCTACAAAAGTGTCGCTCGGCGTCTTTGAAAATAATCCATCCGCTATCCATTGCTATGAAGCCGCCGGTTTTCATAGAGTATCACTTCCTGAAACCGAGAGCTACGAATGTCTCGGCGAAAGGTGGAACTGTATTGAGATGGAACGATATTCAGATGTCGGGATACGTGAAATCCGAATCCACGAAATACCACTGCTAACGGATTTTTTATATGAAGCGATATTTCAACCGGATAACAAACCGAAAATTCCGAGGACTGTCCTTCAGGAGCCGATGATATGGGCCTATGTTGATAGATTCGGAACTCGACCGGAAGACTTTTGTCTTGTAGCATTGGTAGATGGCGTGATTGTCGGAGCCGCTTGGTCAAGAAATGGCTGTTCATACGGGAAAGTGGATGATACAACACCTGAATTGGCAATATCGTTATATCCTGAATTTAGAAATAAAGGCATCGGAAGTCGTCTGTTGGTTTTGTTGCTGGAAACCATGAGTGAAAAGGGATTTGACAAAGTTTCTCTATCTGTTAACAAGCCAAATTATGCAGTAAAAATGTATCGTAAGTTCGGTTTCACAACAATCGAAGAAAGAGAACATGATTATCTGATGGTTAAGAACTTGAAAAATGACGAAAGTAATCGGTATTAACGGAAGCTCACGTAAGAACGGCAACACGGCAATCATTATCGGTAAAGTCTTTGAAGAACTAAACAAAGAAGGCATTGAAACTGAGCTGATACAGTTGGCTAATTATGAGATTCAGCCATGCCGGGGATGTTTCGCCTGCAAAGGCCGTGGCAACTGCGTGTTTACCAAAGACAATTTTGCGGAGATATTCAGCAGTATGGTCAAGACTGATGGCATAATACTCGGCTCCCCGGTCTATTCCGCTGACGTTTCGGCCAAGATGAAAGCCTTTCTGGAGCGCGGTGGCGTGGTTGTCGCAACCAATCCCGGGCTTCTTCGCCATAAGGTCGGAGCTTCGGTTGCAGCTGTGCGCCGCGGAGGCGGAATGACAACTGTCGATACCATGAACCATTTTATGCTCAATAAGGAGATGATAGTTGTTGGCTCTACATACTGGAATATGGTTTATGGCAAGGACATCGGTGATGTGCTCAACGATGAGGAAGGTATGGCAAATATGCGCAATCTTGGAGAAAATATGAGTTTTATCCTTAAAAGAATAAGATTATGAATGTAAAGGTAGAGTTACAGCAATTTACCGAAAATAGTGTAAATTTGGCGTTTAATGACGTAATTGTCGAGCCGAAAACGATACAGGCTATCATGATAAACGAAGTGGTGCCTATTGATTCTGACGATGATTTCTATGGAAAATCCGACTCTGCATATATGTCGACTACTATTCCATTATTCCAAAAGGCTGGAATTGAAGTAAACAGCATTCATGATATATTGAACCTCGGCATTTATATTACAAACGCTGTCAAGACGCCTAAATCCGAATATGCTGTTTCCAAAGAAAGTATTATAGAAAGTCTGCCGGCTCTTGAACGTGAAATTCAATTGTTTCCCAATCTCAAGGTTATCATGCTGATGGGAGATGTTGCGAAAAAAGCGTTCAACATTATCAGCAAGAAAGAGTCTGGGAAAAATGCCGTTCCGAGTATATCTACTTACAAATTGCGCAATACCGAGATTTTCTATAAAGGGATACGCATCATACCCTCTTACATTATGACGGGCCAGAACATTTTGATTGAAAAGTCAAAATTCGAGATGGCATCGGAGGATATAGCAACGATGTATAAACTGATAAACTCAAAATGAAGGACGGCAAGATTTATCCAAGAACCGGTGATACACAGACAGTATATCTGAAATCGGTTGTCACACGTCCTACAATCGAGGTCGGAGACTTCACCATCTACAATGACTTTGTGAATGATCCGCGAGACTTCGAGAAAAACAATGTCCTCTACCATTATCCGATAAATAATGACAGGCTTATTATCGGTAAGTTCTGTTCGATTGCTTGCAGTGCAAAGTTTATTTTCAACTGCGCCAATCATACGCTTAAATCGTTGTCTACCTACACATTCCCGCTTTTCTTCGAAGAATGGGATTTGCCGAAATCGGAAGTGACCTCAGCTTGGGACAACAAAGGCGATATTGTGATTGGCAATGATGTATGGATAGGCTATGACGCAGTCATCATGGGCGGAGTTACCATTGGTGACGGTGCAATTATCGGGACAAGAGCTGTCGTTACCAAAGATGTCGAGCCATATTCAATCGTTGGCGGCGTTCCGGCAAAAGAGATTCGCAAGCGGTTTGCTCCTGAGGTTATAAAGCGATTGTTGGAACTTCAATGGTGGAACTGGCCGGAAGAAAAGATTCGTTCCGCAATCAAATCCATTCATTCGGGAAATGTTGAGTTGTTGTAGAATCAATAAACCAATCTGACAACAACAAGAGATGAAAGTCGTCCAACCGAGGGAGGAATTGCGCCCCTATGTGCGCTACTATTGGATACTGGAAAGCACAGTGCCTTTCAGTGTCCTGACATTTCCCATCGGTTGCCCGCAGATTATATTTCACAGGAAAACTCCCTTGTATATTCCTGAATTATCCTCCCGTCAGGATAAATTCACTATCAGCGGACAGGTGAATTTCCCGGCGCATATAGTCTCCGACGATGACACGGAAATGATTGTCGCCGTTTTCTATCCCCATACTATCGGTAGGTTCATAGGCACTCCCCCGTCGGAGTTTTACAATTCCGAAATATCGGGATTTGACCTTGGCAACCGTAATCTTAACTCTCTCGCCAACACGATATTGGATTGTGATGATACATCCCGGGCAGTCAGAATGATCGAGGCGTGGCTGTTGTCGCGATTGAGCCGTCAAGGAGCGGAGTTGTCATATCAACCTCGTATCGGATATGCTGTAACGAGACTCATGGCAGATCCGTCGACACCCGTCACGCAACTTGCCGAAAGCGCTTGCCTGAGTCCGCGGCAATTCCGGCGAGTGTTTTACAGTCAGGTAGGGATGCCTCCGAAAGAGTATGCGCGGATTGTCCGCTTCCAGAAATCGATGTGGCTGTTGCAGTGCGGCAAACATGAGTATGCCGACATCGCATATTCCTGTGGCTACTCCGACCAGTCGCATTTCATCCGCGAGTTCCGTCAGTTCAGCAGCCTGACGCCAAAACAACTTGTTGAATACCAGCTGCCATACTCCGACCTCTATACATTTCCCGCATATTAGATCACTGCCCAAAATTGTAAAAATTTGGTTGTTATCAAATTTTTTTATAGCTTTGTCACCACTTGGTGACACAATGAACTATATGGAATTGAAAGAAACAGAAAAGAACCTGCTTGATGCAGTCAGCCATATCATAGAGAACGACGGTTTTACTAAAATCGGCGTCAATCGGATTGCCAATAAAGCCGGGTGCGATAAGGTCTTGATTTATCGCTATTTTGGCGGATTGGACGGTTTGCTTGTGGAATGGGCAAAACGACATGACTATTACTCATTTGCTTATTCTGAATTTATTGAAACAATTAAGAGAGCAGAAAGTAAAGATATAAAGCAGATAGTAAAGGATGTACTTATACGGCAGCTTCACTATCTCAAAGACAATATTCTTATGCAGGAACTGCTGGTATGGGAATTATCCGGACATTCTTCTTTCAAAGGCATTCTCGAAGAACGGGAACGCTCCGGTTATAAATTGCAGGAGGAACTGAACCGGTATCTGAATATTGGCAATGACAACGATATATCCATAGCCATGATCATATCCGCAATCAACTATATCGTCCTTTTTACAAGACAATACCACAAGATCAATGGCATAGACTTCAGCAAGCCGGAGTCATGGGGCAGACTGGAAACTGTGATTTCCAAATATGTGGACTTCATCTTTGCAAATAGTAGCCTATGAAACATATCATTACAATGCTATGCCTGCTGCTTTTTGCGGCATTTGGCATGGCGCAGGAAAGAAAATTCATTTCAACCTGCGGTAAAACAGAAACAGAAATCAAATGGTCGGAGGAACACAGAAACGGCAAAATACGACTGAATACGGTTCAGGACAGTGACCGACATGAGTATCTTTTAGGTAACGGATATAAGACAGACAGTTGGAAGATAATGAATCCTTCCACTAACACTGATATGACTGTCAGCCTGAATTGTGGCACATATACTCTTTCCGGCAGATTCAAAGGAAAGCCGATTTTAAAAACAGTAAAAAGCAAGGGCAAGCCTTGGTATCAGAACATCGCCTATAATGCCGGTGTGACCTTGAAAAATGTAAAGACAGTGGAATATGAATGTTTTCGTCCGGATAATATGAAGCTCTATACCATGTGTGCCACGAAAAAAGGTATTGAGAAATTTGATGGAAAGAACGCGCTGAGGATTGAAGTTGGTCTTACCGGATTTATGTCAGTTTTCTGGAGTTGTGATTATTATTTCGATGCAGACACACTGTTGTTTGTGGGTTATAAAGGAGTCAACGGTGGTCCCGGAACGCCGGAAACAAAAATATCGGTTTTAAGATGAAGACAATAATATTTTATCGTTCCTCCTACAGAGGCAACACTCTGAAGATTGCACAAAGCATGGCGGAAGCCCTTTCTGCCGAACTGGTATCAATAGACAATACCCTCCCGACTGACCTGTCGGAATACGACCTTATAGGCTTCGGTTCCGCAATCAACTTCGCGGCTCATGATATCCGGCTTCAGCGGTTTGTCGCGGAGCAAGACCTTGAAGGTAAAAATGTTTTCATATTCTCCACCCGTTGCCGTCCTCTTTTGGGGTCTTATCATAAGCCCCTCAGAAATATAATTAAGTGCAAGGGCGGAATAGTTGCCGGAGAATTTTCTTGCCGTGGCTATGACCGCACCGGACCGTGGGTGATGATGGACGGCTACAATAAATCCAGATCTAATGAAAAGGACATATTCAAAGCACGGTTATTTGCGGAAAAATTAAAATGGAAACTTCATCCGCTGGCAACTATATATAAGGTTCCAGTCAATGAATATTTCTCCGGCATTGCACTACGCAAAAAGGATACAGAAATCATAGCGGGCAACAAAGTTGTGTTTCTCAATACCTCTACCTGCGTTAGTTGTGGAAGATGCATCAAAGTCTGTCCAATGCACATATTCACACTTAAAGACCAGGTATTGCCCATGAATGAGGATAACTGCATCCAGTGCAGACTATGTGCCGATAAATGCCCCTCATCGTCAATCTTTATCAAGGAATCATTCTTGAATGGATTGAGGATAGCGCTCAGGGAATCCTTCTCAGATAAATTACAGAAAAACTATAATTCCTTAGATAGTCAATAAAGCCGGCTACAATAATATAATGTCCCTTTTCTTCTATCAAGATGGAAACGGGAGAGGTAATTTTGCATCAAAAAAGATGATGCAAGAAGTAAACCCACAGGCGACCACACGTGGATACGCATTCGAGATGTGGATGAAAGCACCAATGCCGATGGTGACACTTTTCAAGACGCTTGATGTGACACGGCTCCGCCACATCAGCTGCCGGCGTGGACTTAAATTCAATATGCTGATGTGCTGGTGTATAGGCAACGCGGCGTCACAGGTCAAGGAGTTCTACATGCTGCCGGTCGGAGAGAAACTGATCAAGTATGATTCGTTGGCGGTAAACACTATTGTACTCAATCAAGAAGGCGAGGTCAGTTCATGTGATATACCGTTTTCAGATGACCTTGCCATTTTCAACGCCGAATATGTGCGCCTCACCCGTCAGGTTGGCAAGACCTGCAGAAATCATGACATCACCGACAGGATGGTCATCGGCACTTCGGCTCTTGCCCGATATGAGATTGACGGCGCGGTAGGGATGTACAGCGGCATCTTCAACAACCCGTTCCTGATATGGGGACGTTACCGCAAAAGCCTGTTCAAGACGCGGCTCACGGTATCATTCCAATTCCACCACACCCAGATGGACGGCGCTCACGCCGCCCGCTTCCTCGCCCTCCTCCAGCAAGAAATCGACCGCCGCCGGTAAATACTATATTTTGATATTTGAAGCGTTATGCGTATCTTTGCCATGTAAACCTCTCATGTGTTGCAGACAACGCATAAAATGTCACAAAGCCTCAAAGATAAGACGGTAAAAGGACTTGCATGGAGTTCGATTGAGCGTTTCTCTACAATGTTCATACAACTGACTGTGAACATTGTGCTTGCCCGCATACTCATGCCTGAAGATTTCGGTATGGTGGCAATGCTTGCCGTCTTTATCCAATTTTCACAGGTTTTTATCGACAGCGGATTTTCTAATGCCTTGATCAGAAGAAAAGACCGTAGCAATACCGACTATTGCACAGTATTCTATTTCACGGTAACTGTGTCGATATTATTATATCTGCTGCTGTTTTTTTCAGCTCCATATATTTCGGCATTTTACAAAATGCCGCAGCTGACCGAGATTGCAAGAGTGCTGGGGCTTGGTCTCATAATCGGCTCCCTTGCAGCGGTACACAAGACTCGGCTTTCCATTGAGCTGAAATTCAAGGTTCAGGCAGTCATCTCACTACTCTCCGCCATCATATCAGGTGCCATAAGCATCTCACTTGCCTATCTCGGATTCGGTGTATGGGCACTCGTGATGCAAAGTCTGGTAAGTCTTGGCGCCCAGACATTGCTCGTGTACCTGCTCGGCACGAGATGGATACCGTCACTGATATTCTCGATGCGCTCATTCAAGGAGCTTTTCGGCTACAGTTCCAAACTGTTACTGTCATCAATGCTTCATCTGCTCTACCGCAACCTTTACCCGATAGTCATAGGAAAGCGATATAATGCCACCGATTTAGGATATTATAACCGTGCCGACCTGCTTTCCACGATGTCAATCACATCAATCACCCTGGTATTATCGAAGGTAGCGTTCCCCATATTCAGCTCAATCCAGGATGACAATGAGAAATTACGTCAGGCATATTCCAAATATGTCATATACGCATCATTGGTGGTGTTTCCTGCCATGATAGGCATCGCGGCTCTGGCAAAGCCCCTCATAATAGTGGCAATGACCGAGAAATGGCTCATAGCAGTGCCGATGCTTCAGATACTCGCCATCTCATGTCTTTTTGACCATATTACTTCGATAAATCTTAACGTACTCTACGTAAAAGGGCGTTCCGACCTCGCGCTGAAACTTGAAATAATAAAAAAATCAATAGCCATCGCCATATTATTCGGCATGATGCCATTCGGTATCATAGCAATCTGTTGGGGGCAATTCATTTACAACATAATCGCCACGGTGTTAAATACGCGTTACACCAATATGCTGATAGGATTACCCTTCAAGGCTCAGATGCGCGATTTTCTTCCCTATCTGGGATGTGCGCTTTTTATGGGAATCATGGTATGGCTGATGACATTAGTGATTCCATCCTACGCCGGTCAACTTATTGCCGGTATTCCTCTTGGAACAGCAATCTACATTTCCACAATATACATATTCAAAAGATCGGCATACATTGAATTTTGTGGAATGATAAAAAATAATTTCGGACATTTGTTACATCGAAAAAACAGATAAATAATGAAAACGCCCAAAACCTTTGTGAGCGAGACATTACAAGAAATACTTTCTTTAAGAACTCCATTTGTCACTCATAACCGTCTTATGTTTATCCCACATCAGGGGATGGCAAGAAATGACAGGTACAATCTTATGAACTGGCGTTCAGACAATGCCCTGACACTGGCACAATACATTCTTTCCCACGACCTGCAAAAAGATAAGATTCTCACCATTGCAGTATCGGTTAACGACAATCTCGACACACTAAACAACTACGTCTCAACTACCTATCCGGGAAGGAAAGTGGAGTTTGTAAGATTTTTGGGCAATATCTCCACTTCGGAACGCTGGCATTTCTATCGTCTTCTGACAGAATGCAGCCATGTTTTCACCTCGATTACCTATCCGTTGCGCCCATTCAGCAGAAGAAAATCCGTAACCTACGTAGACCTTGGTTATTTTCCGATGCCATTTAAAAACGATATCTTTGCGAAAACCGACCCGCTTTACATGGGACTTGACCGCTTCAACGACAAAGACCTCGACTATTATATCTGTAACTCGGAACTTGCCATACGTCTCATCATGCCCTCCATGAACGTAGACTACGGTCACTATCTCAATCTCGGTAATTGCCGTAACGATTATTTGCTGTCGGACGAGTATCCATCAACTGTAAGGAAAGCACTGGAACAGTCAGTCGACTATCCGGTCAAAAAGATAGTGCTCTACACTCCTACTCACCGCGATTATGAGGAGGGACAAAAGGAAGCGTCACGTGAGCTTTTAGGTTATGACATGGACTTGAAACGATTTGGTGACCGACTGAAAGAGAACGGTATACTGATTGTGTGTAAATTGCATCCGAAACAAAATATCGCCGCAATCAAACGCTCCCTGCCTCCAAGCATCATGATTCATCAAGCAACTGAAAAATATGGTCTCAGTGAACTGATGAAAGCGAGTGACGCCCTGTTGACAGACTACACATCGGGATATTACGATTATCTGCTTTTGGATAAACCGGTAATATTTAATTTCCACGATGTCGAGCTATATAAATCTACGCGCGGATTCACATTTACGCCCATAGAATCGATATGCGCCGGAGAAATCGTCAAAGATGCAACCGGATTGGAAAAAGCATTGTCTTGCCTCGATGAAAATGCGGACAAATTTGGCGCTATGCGCCATTTTGTAAAAAACCTGGTTTACTCGTACTCCGACACAGGTTCAACCGAGCGCATCTACAACAGATTCCTGTCATCTGATGCTTCCTGTAACTATGTAACCAAATGATAATTCCCATGAAAGATGCAAACAACAACATTAACGATAACGCCCAATTGTATGGGGACAATGAAATAATTCTTTACCAACCTGATTCTACCTTATCATTAAATGTGAGAGTAGAAAATGAAACCGTATGGCTAACGCAAGCTCAGATGACAGAATTGTTTCAAACCACTCGAAACAATATTACACTCCATATACGTAATATATTTAAGGAAGGAGAATTAGATGAATTTTCAGTTAGTAAGGAATCCTTACTAACTGCCTCCGATGGTAAACGATATAAAACCAAATTCTATTCGCTTGATGTAATAATATCAGTCGGCTACAGGGTAAAATCAATCCGCGGTACACAATTCCGAATTTGGGCAAATAAAATTCTGAGGGAATATCTTTTGCGTGGTTATAGCGTCAATCAGCGTCTTCTTTATATGGAAACCAGAATTGACCACCGCTTGACAGAGCATGATAAACGGCTTGATGATCTGACAGATAAAGTCGATTTCTTTATCCGCACTTCATTACCACCTAAAGAAGGAGTATTTTTCAATGGGCAAATATTTGATGCTCATGAATTTATATGTCGTCTTATAAAAAGTGCCAACAAAAGGATTATTTTAATCGATAACTACGTTGATGAATCGGTACTGGTTCAGCTCGACAACCGTCAGTCGGACGTATCGGCAATAATATACACAAGTGAAATCAGTGCAATCTTTAGGCAAAGCGTCAATCGACACAACCGTCAATATACAAAGATTGAGGTTAGAACTGCACACAAAATACATGACAGATTCATAATTATAGATGATGCGCTCTATCACATTGGGGCATCGGTCAAAGACCTTGGGAAGAAGCTATTTGCCTTCTCAAGACTGGAAATATCTCCTGAATATATTTTGGACAACATATAGCATCAGTGTACTATACTCAGTTACCATTTTTCGCAGCTATGGGATTTTGTGCGCTTCCCATTTGCCGGTGGAGTGATTGAAACGACGGATGACACGTGCCGGGACTCCCACAGCCACACAATAGTCGGGAATATCCTTTGTCACCACAGAGTTAGCTCCAATCACACAATGCTTACCTATATTCGCACCCAAAACAACCACTCCTACACCGAGCCATGAACCCTCCCCTATCCTTACTGTGCCAATCTGTTTTACCGGTTGGTCCATCACAGGAATATCAGGATTCTCATAAGTGTGGAGATTGTCGGATATGTACACGCGGTCGGCAGTCAATACCTTGTCTTCAATCACTATACTTTCCGTTGCGTAGATTTCGTTAAAATGCCCAATCACGCATCCTTTACCTATTTTAAGTTCACAACGGGAAGCTCCGGTATGAGGCACAGCGGCAAGCCAGCTCTTGTACTGGATAAGCGTGTTATCACCGACTGATATATTTTCCTCGCCGTAGATATGTAACGGAGAATGAATCGACACCCCTTTCCCGAAATATCCAAACCGGCGCGAATAAAAGATATTAAAAAGGAATTTTCTTGCTTTACGCGTAATGCTACTTATCAACGGCTCCATATTTCAAATATGTGTTATAGACAGCTGCAGTGTTGTCTGATGACAAAAAATGAGACTGAGAAAACTTCCAACCACGCCCGGCAATATCTTTCATCTTATCCTGATGGTCAATGGCGAAAGCCATTTTATCGGCAAGCTGCGATACATCACCGGTTTTAAACAGAAATCCCGTTACACCGTCATCAACAAGCTCACTGTTAGCCCCGCCATCAGAAGCGATAACGAGAAGATTAGCTCGCATATATTCGATCGTAACGCGACCAAACGCTTCATTTGTCGAGAGCATAAGTCCACAATCCATGTCAGCATAAAGAAGCTGCGGATCTTTCACCCATCCGAGAAAGGTCACAAATGAACCGAGATTATAGCTTTTTACTTTTTCTTCAAGCAAAGCACGGTCTTTTCCTTCTCCGATTATTGAGAGGTGTAAATTTTTGTAACCCCGTTGATTTATCAATATATTCATCGCCTCAACGGCATCATACTGACGTTTGGCTTTATTCAAAGCGCCGGTAATACAGAATCTTACCACCTCGCTGTCATGTTTGCTAACCGGAGCAGAAGTATCCACAGGAATACCATTGTAAATCACATCAATCCTGTCCTTATCAATAAACGGCACAAACCGGTTCTTAACATTTCCCGATATAGCTATTATCCGTGAAGCATCTCTATAAACCGACATTTCCTGCACCCGACCGAAAATAGGCTTAAGATTGAAATCCCAGTCACCAAATTCACGGAAATGCCAAATATGCGGCACTCCAAGCCTCCGTGCAATCAATGCTCCGATATTGAAAATACTACTATTTGAATGCACGAGATCAATCTTCACGTCTTTTAGTTCATGTAAAATTACGTGCAAATTCACTAAATTGGTAGTGTACCGGACAAAATTTAACGGACTGCGCGATTGATATTTAAAGGGATAAAATCTGGAAGCGATACATTTTATCCCGTATTTTTCAGCCTCACGCAAAATACTTGAAGAGGAATGCTTAATCTCAATAGGAGTAAGCAATATTGGAGTCACTGAATATGGAGGCTGTTGCAATTCCACCATGAGCCGAAGCAGCGAATGATTTCCACCATCCATCGGAGTGCAGTGAGTAACAAACAATACATTCATGACCGGACTATTCTAATATGTCAGACAAACAGTGCCTGAGACTATAATATTCGTAGAATCCAGCATCTTGTCCACCCTCTTTTCCTAACTCCAGGACAGGCTTATCCACATCAAGGACTGTGAACGACGAAGGAGAAATATATGGAGCATTTTGAATTTCCCGATTCGTCGTGTAAAGATGCTTTCCCATGGCCAATGCCTCGATAGTCCGCATAGTGAGTCCCGACTGATTTTCCTCAACTATATCCAGCACGGCTTTCGATCTATCAGTAACCTGACAAAACTCATCATAGGGCAACTTCAAGTTGTTGCATAAACGGTGTCCGGTAATTTTATCGATGACCGTGCGTAACACCGATGATTTCAACCTGAAATAGACATTCTTGTCTGACGGCAAAAGTGATGCAACTTTTTTTAAGAAGCGATATCTCCCCGGACGATCTTCTCCTATAAAAGAGATATCATATTTATAAGAAGCGCTTCCACTCCCTTTCTTCTGATAAAACAACGGGCGGAAAAAAAAATCTTTATGGCATAGGCAATCCGACGGGTCGAAGCTGGAAATCTTATCAAAATAAGGTAGCAATATGTCGCGATTATGAATTTTACCAAGATTATCCCAAAGGTATAATACAAATCGCGCTTTAGGATTTTTCTGTTTTAAATATTCAAGATGTCGCCGGGTCAGGTTTTCGCCTTTGATTACAAATATAATATCGTTATCCGTACGGGAGGCAAGGATATTTTGCCATACACGTTTGTCAGCCCGACGCCGGTTTATGGCACCGAGACAAAGCTTTTTAAACAATTTACCGGTCACACCTAAATCCACCAGCGATGTAGCATATACGGTATCATAGCCCATTTCGTCAAGTGTGGCTTTAATGGCAGAATCGTAATTATAAAATCCAAGTCCGACAAACAATACCTTCTTCCCGTCCATAACTTACTTAAAAAGACCCTTAGACTTCATTTCTTCCAAAGATTTTTCGTAACCGTCAGCCGTGATTTCCTGGGTATTCACCCAATCGGTAAATTTTTTTAATCCGTTTTCCAAATTCCATTTCGGCATGTATCCCAACTTTTCTTTAGCGAGAGTTATATCGGCAAAATTATGCCTGATATCTCCAAGCCTGTAATTGCCTGATACGACAAGGGGCACTTCCATACCGTAATTTTTACACAGTGTGCGCGCGACAGTCATGACATCGGTAGCGACACCGGAGCCGATATTAAAAGCGAGACCGCTTATATCCTTTGCGTCAAGAGCAAGTATTGTAGCCTCGACTACATCATCAATATATACAAAGTCACGGCTCTCCTTACCATCTTCAAATATATTTATCTCTTTTCCCTGCTTTATCCTTGTAGAAAAGATACTCAATATTCCTGTATAAGGATTAGTCAAGGACTGCCCAGGGCCATAGACATTCTGATATCTGAAAGACACAGAATCTATGCCGATGCTTTTGCATACGAGATGTACCAACTGACCTTGCACTTGCTTAGTTATACCGTAGACTGACGTAGGATGGATCAGAGAGTCCTCCGTAGTGGCAACAAGCTTCAAAGGAGAAGAAGCACCGGGATAAACAGGGTCAAAGTAGCCTGCAGACATAGTGTCATCAGTACGGTCATCAGGATATACATAGCTATTATGATCGCTGCTCCAATAACGGCCTTCACCATATATGGCGCGTGACTCTGCAACTATGACGCGTTTTACACGGTGGTCGGTATTGGTCAATAAATCAAGTAAAATAGCGGTGCCACCTATATTAACATCAACATATTTCTCAATTTCATACATCGACTGTCCGGTTCCGGTTTCAGCAGCAAGATGTATAACTGCATCGGCATCAACGAGGGCTTTCTCCCAGTCGGCGCGGTTTCTTACATCGCCTTTTATGAAATCGACCTTGTCCATGATAGACCGGTATAATGGAGATGTAAGTTCAGGCTGTTCACCATGAATCTGCGGAGACAGATTATCCAGCACCGTCACCTTTCTACCATGTGCCAAGAGTTGCAAAGCAATATTGGAGCCAATGAATCCGCCACCACCGGTTATTAAAATTCTATCCATTTTTTATATGTGTGCATTATTACATTTCGTCTTGTGAATATACCGATTTATCTACCGCATCATCAAATATCGTGTAAAAATGTTGTATCTTGAACATTTGATGAGCCTCACTCTTGCCCGACATCACTAAATAGTATTGCCTCAAAGGCATGATGAGCATCAATGATATTATTGCGATGGATATGTATTTCGGGTATTCTTTCCAAAGTATTCTCATTGTAATAGGAATTGTCATGCAGTTAAACATAGTATAGTACCATGCAAGACGCCACATATCGGCAAAAAGGATTGCCGAGAGGAAAAATCCACCGATTGAAAGAATAGTCAACTTATATTGGGAATCGGTCATTTTAGGTATGCACCATAACATGCTAAATAAAGTCACGATTCTATAGAACGCTTCAACAGGACCTATTCTGAAATCATCCAAATCGGCACTGTCAAGCACGTCAATATAATACTCATATTTTCCTGCCATTCCGGTAATGGACAACAGATTGTAAAGCATTTTGACATTGCTGACAAGCAGACCGGAACTACCAATGAATATCACACCTATGACAATTATTGCAAAGCGGTTAGGACGCCATTTAATAAAAGGCAATGCGAAAAACAAAATTGCCATATAAGCAGCAGAGTGAATGTTAACCGCTATCACCAGCAAAATAACCGCATAAATAAAACGTGCCTTATCAGTTCTTGACAACAGGACATACGGAATCCACATCACGACCGCCATTGATATGAACTGACGTTTTACAGTCATGAAATTGAACACTGTATTCGGATCCATGATAAACAATACAATAGCAAGCCAATACCAACGCTTATCCACATATTTTTTTATCATGAAACACAAAGTGTACATCTCAAAAGCCGCCATGCAGGCATTAAAAAAGACGTAACCGAATGGCTTGAATATCATGACCAGAAGCATATAAAGGGGTTCCCACACCCCTTTAGGCGGAAACTGGAAATTTTCGTAATATACCCTGTAGTCGATTGTGGTATAATATTCTATGGAGAATATCATCCACAATCCGGCAAAAATGAGATTTATATACTCAGTTTTTGTATAGTCACTTTTATAGTAGAGATATAAAAGAATCAGGGATAATAACACATAGATATTATAGATCATAATACCGGCATAATTTATTACCTCAAATCCACGTCATCAATGCGGATAAATCTGAGACGGTTTAACTCCGTTAATAATAAGTCCAATGCGCTTCAACGGACTGATTAACGAAAGTTCACCGAGCGAATTCATTTGGGCGAAAGTAGTATGATTTATCCTACAAACAATCAAGGTTATATCAGCAACCCTGTTTAATGAGGCAGAATCACTTATTTGTCCCAGCGGAGAGCTATCTACAACAATTATGTCAAAGCGACGCCTAAGCTCTTCAAACAGCATATCAACGCGTTTGGACATAAGCAATTCCGAAGGATTAGGCGGTATGATTCCTCCAGCTACAATGCTTAGATTCGATTCTGACTTTACCTTCTGAACCAAGTCATTAATCGTCACATTATCATCAATAAGATATTGAGATATTCCGACGCTCTCAGGCATATCAAAAAATTCAGCTATCTGAGGATTTCTGATATCCATATCAACAAGTACAACTTTTTTACCGGTCTGAGCAATGCTGGCGGCTAAATTTGCAGCGACAAATGTTTTTCCGGAACCGGATGACATTGATGTTATTTGAATCGTCTTATTGTCGGCTCCCGCCATAAGGAATTGCATGTTTGTGCGTAACTGACGGAATGTTTCAGCGGTCTCATTGCTGTAATCAAATGATACGCGCTTGTCATTTGACTTATTCTTGCTAATCGAGCCTATAATCGGGAAAGACACAGAATCAGCGACTTCCTTTCTTGATGAAATTTTATTTCTGAATAAATCACGGACATACAACCATACCGGTACAGCAATCAATCCAAGTATAAAGAACAGAATCATAATCTGTACCTTAGTCAGATTTGCCTGCCCTTCAAGAGGATATGCGCGATCTATCACCTGTCCCTTCGGAATAGCATTTGCTATGCGGAGGTTAGTTTCTTCCAATTGCTTCAACAAAAGAAGATAGATGTTTTCCTGCACCATCTGACGGCGCTTGATATTGAGATATTCTCTTTCCTGACGAGGAAGTTCACCGAGGCGGGAGTCACTCTCGTTCATCTGCTCACGCAAGTCGTGGAGTTTCACGCGGGCCGAAGCGAGTGAGCGGTCAAGAGTGGCATTGATATTATCGCGCATTGCATCGAGCTGACCGGAAATAGTGCGCAGCGCGGCGTTATTGTTGGTCTTCGCGTTGTTTATGAGTTTCATGCGCTCGAGCACGAGCTTGTTATATTCCGTAATAGCCTCCACAGCAGCTTCGGCACCGTAAGGCGTGGGAATAAGGTCGTATTTATGACTGGGGTCATTCATGAGTTCACGTGTCATCTCCAGAATTTCATATTCGGTCTCCGCCTTTACAAGCTCTTGGTCAATGGTGCCTTTCTTTGTAAATATATATTGCGCGTCAGCAGTCAGGTCAACAATATTGTTGTCCTTCTTATAGTTTTCGACCGTGCGCTCAGTTGAATTAAGTTCTTCCGTAAGGTCGGTAAGACGCTTTTCCACAAAGTCGGCTGTAATCTGATTTCGCACACGGTTTTCGTGAATACCGCGCTGATTGTAGCCATCGACCACAGCATTCACAATTTTTTCGGCAAAGGGAATGCTCGTTGAATTTAGAGAAACAGTAATTACACGTGCTTTCTTATTTGGAATGGCACACATCACATTCTTTTGCAGACTTTCCGTGGCAGCATTGTAGCTTGTCACTAAAACAGTCATATTGAGCGATTCACCTTCCTCATAATATTTCGTCGTGTTAAACACAAATTCACCATAAGAGGTTTTAAACCGCACCGGAAAAGTCTTGTCCTTTGTCTCCGCAATAGTTGAAAACCTGTCCTTTTTCATTTTCACATCAACCTTGCCATTTTTTGACACATTGAGCTTGAAAATCACCGGCTCTGTCAGCGTGTCAGAAAATTCCTGCGGGATAATTAACTCAATAGGACTGTCATCATACTTGCGTACTTTTTTTAAAAGATTTTTCTTTACAATGTATTGTTCATTGAGCTGATATTCCCTGACTATATTATTAAACAAGGTGTGAGAATACATTAGCGCAATCTCGTCATCGACTGCTGCCTTTCCACCAAACATATCCGCCATGCTGAAGTTGCGTAGAAAGTCGTTCTTGGTGTCATTATCGGTGATAAGTACATTTGCCTGGACTTCATATATCGGGGATTTAGTGTAGGCGTAAATACCGCCAAGTATCATGAATACGATTACCGACACGAGGATGTATTTCCATTTGGTAGAATAGAAACGCAGGAGTGATATGATGTCAATCTTCTTATCCTTTTTCTTGTCGCTTTGAGTGTTTATCTCTCTCATGGCTGCTGACGGTTATTTGTTAATAAACAGGGCGATACAAAGTGAGGCTATTACCGAGCAGGCGCTTACGATAGCGCTTACTACCTGGATTTTGAACGAATTGTTCTGGTTGTAGGTGGCGACATCTTTCCTGATGGCGTTGGGCTCTACGTAGACGACATCGTTTTGCTGCAGGTAGAAATAGGGCTCGGTCATCAAGTCGGATTTGTTCAAATCGACGTGATAGAATATTCTCTTTCCTTCCACCTCACGGATTATCAGCACATTGTTGCGCTCGCCGTACTGGGTGAGGTCACCGGCATCGGCAAGTGCGTCAAGCACAGTGTAGCGTTCGCGTGTGACATTGTATGCCCCCGGTTTCTGAACCTCTCCAAGCACATTGACACGGAAATTGGCAAGCTCGACTTTCACGTAAGGGTCCTCGACATCGCGGCTTATGCGCTTGGTGAGCAACTGAGTGAGCTGTTCGGTGGTTAGTCCTGCCACATGGATTGTGCCGAGCTGCGGGAAATTGATGTCGCCTGCCTTGTCGACGCGATAGGTAAGTGTGCGTGGCTGAGTGGTGGTCAGCAATGTGGTCGACGTGGCGGGGTTGATGAGAGGGAGGTTATACTCGAGTGTCGCTTCAGGCACAAGCGAGGTGACGGTAATCATCAGCTCATCGTCGGGGATGATTTTTATCGCGTAATCCGACGACGGAAGCTCTCCGGTGACCTGTGTCTTTATATCCTCAAAATAAGGAAGCGAGGTCTTTGATGAGGTACACGCGCCGACAGTCAACAGCACCGTGCAGATAATGAGGTATTTAAATGATTTCATTGTAAGTTGTCTTGATATTATATTGAATAACGGAGTGATAAGGTGCTTTATTATCTTAATTTAACATTTTTTTGAGACGAAAATCAACTTGTTGTCTGCCAGGCATATTGTGCATCATGTATCTTCTTGCTTTTCAGGAGATAAACGAAGTTCAACATGGGGCGCCACATCATGAAAAACGGCACAGACAGGAGGAATCGGCGGCTGCCGAGGGCTTTTGCGGCATTGTTCCACGCTATCATGAACGGAGTCCACAACGCGACAGCCGTCACAGCCACGACACCGATTACCACCGGATTGAGAGGGGCGGTTGCGACTGCGGCGACACTAAGCGCAAACCAGCACCAGAGGAGCATGGAGCCTACGCCGTAAAACAGATGCTGCCGTGTGCCGGCAAATTTTGCCGTGAAGGCGTGGCGGAGCTTGCTGTACATATAGTCGTCGGCGGGATTGTTGTTGACTGTCTCGACCTGCGCTTCACGGGCGATGACCACCGCGGTATTTTCGGCTGTCGAAGCGTCGGCAACGAATATGTCGTCGTCGCCGTAATGAAGGTTGATTGAATTGTTGAAGCCTTTCATGCGGAAAAAGAGGCTCTTGCGATAGGCGAGATTGTCGCCGTCGCCACGATAGGCACTGCCGCATATCGCCGATGAAAGGTAGTGTACGCTGTCGATGAGCCTGTCGTCGTCACGTGACCGCGAGCGGTTTCCGCCGGCTTCTACAACCGAGGCGTATCCTATCACCACATCCGTAGCACTATCGGCGAGCGGGTGAGCCATCAGGCGCAGCCAATGTGGCGACACTACTCTTGTCGACGACGTGACATGGACGATGGCATCGTGTGACGCCGCCTTTATGCCAAGAGTGAGGGCAAGCTTCTTGCGTGAAAGATTGCGTGTGTCACGCGGGGTGAATGTGTGATAGACCCTTACCGCCTCTCCTTCATGGGAGTTTACAAGTGCCTCGGTCAGATAGTCGCGCCCGTCATTGACCACGATTATCTCAAATTCTTCGGGATAGTCCTGTGACAGCAGCGATGGCAACAGTGCCGCCAGACCGTCGGAGTCATTGTGGCAGTATATCACTATCGATACTTTAGGATAGCCTGATGCGGGCATCGGCTCGTCATCCTGACTTTTTACCGCGCGCGACACCCTCGTCACTTTCGGGAGATATGCCGCAAGCTCCACTATTGCTATCACCAGCGCGAGGCAGGCAAGCAGCAGCGGCAGCGCGGTGTCTTGATTTATGTAGTGTGTCACGTCAACTGTCTCTTTATCATTTGCCCTGCAAAATTACAAAACCTTTTGCAATAAGCAACGATGTCACGGACAGAAATGGAGATACCGGCAGACCGGTCTATCGCATGATACCGCTTTTCTTGAGGTAGCCTTTGGCGATTGCCTTGACTATCAGGTCGGCTACATTGACCGCGCCGAGCTTTGCAAAGAGTGCCTTGCGATGCGCTTCCACGGTATTGTCGGTGACAAACATTGCGGCGGCGATTTCACGCGAGGTCTTACCCTGCGCTATCTGGTACAGCACCTCAAGCTCCCGCGTTGAGGGATGCTCGTTGCTGTCGCCTGCGGTTTTCAGGGTTTCATGCACAGCCTTGCAGTAGTAGTTGTTGCCTTTCAGTATTTCATGTATTGCGGTTACTATCTCGTTTCCGTCGCCCGACTTGTAGATAATGGCGTTGACATCGCGGGCGAGCAGCTTGCGGAGAGTCCACACCTCGTCGTGGACTGTACTGATGATGATGTGCGCCACCGGATTGCGGGCGCGTATCATCTCAATCAGCACAAAGCCGTCAAGATCTGGCAGTTCAAGGTCAAGAATATAGAAGTCAAATGATTTGCCGGCATCGAGCTGTGAGATAAGCTCCATTGCCGTGCTATATTTTTCCACCTTGTCGGCACCATTGCCGGAAAGGATTGCGTTCAGTCCCTCCCTTACAAGATCATGGTCATCGACAACGGCTATTTTCATCCTGGACAAGATTGTTTTTTCGGTCATTGCAGGTAGCGTAATTTTTGAAAACGATTTGTTTTACAAAATTACGCCGCCTTCTGATGCGCGTCAATTACGGAATTCCGTGATTTTTATTTCCCGGAAACAAAAATAGCGAATTATATTGAATAAACCTCTACGATATACCGCAGATTTGATTTCCATGAATCACGACTTCTTTTTTGCGTAAAGGAATTTCCCGGAGAGCCATGCGCGCACAGGTATATCGTAGACTTTCACGCTGGCGTAGGCTATTGCCACCGATGCAATGAAAATGCTTACCGCCACCCATATATGGGTGCCGAGCGGGGCGTCGGCATGATGTGCCGCCCAGTTCATCTGCACATATATCATAGGATAATGGGTGATGTATAGCGGATAAGATATAAGCCCGAGAAATTTGCATACGGCGGTCGTCTTCTTGCCTGTCAGTGGACTCCCCGCACCTGCCGCGACTATAGCCGGATAGACAAAGAGTATAACCACGGCGCAATAAAGCCCGTTGAGCCACGCATGGGTCTCGCCACCGATATGAGGCACGACCAGAGTGACAGCGACAGCCAGCGAGCACCACAACATGCCGCCACGGCGAAGATTGATACGCCATTTGCTCAGGCGATACAGCAGCAATCCGCCGAAAAACGGGTAAAGCAACCGGCAGATACCGATGTAAATCTGGTCGGGTGTCAGTCCGAAACCGCCTATTACGGTATATTTGGCGTATTCACGCACCGCCAGCAACCCTGACACATCAAGATTCAACGCGAGGTCAACCGTCAGGAACGCCGACAGAAACACCAACACGGCAAGCGCCACGGTCGAAAACCGCCTGATGACCAAGGCATAGAGGATGTTGGCGATATACTCCCACAGTAGCGACCACTGCGCGCCGTTAAGCGAATTGATTTCCTGCCATCCGCGTATATCCATCGAAGGAGGCGTAGGAAACATGATGCAGCCGAGCAACATTATCAGCAACAGTTTCCACCAGGGTGTCTGCATCACCAGCTCGAAGCCCGGCGCTCCGCTGAAGTAAAACCAGAACGCACCTATAAGACATCCGAGCACGACCATAGGCTGCAACCTTATCAACCGTCGCTTGAAGAAATCCCATGTCGTCATCCTGCCCCAACGGTCATCGTAGGCATATCCGATGACGAAGCCCGACAACACGAAGAAAAAATCGACGGCAAGATAGCCATGATTAAGTATCTGGTAACTCGGACCCTTGGAATAAGTTTCGAAAAGGTGAAACGCCACGACTATCATAGCCGCCACGCCGCGCAGCCCGTCAAGTATTTCAAATCTCGGTTTGGATGATAATGGGATAGCTTCTGCCGCCATAAATTATAATGTTGGTTTACGGCTGCAAAATTACGCCATAAAATTTCAACTTATTTTATCAATATTCCAAAATAATTGAACAAAATTTGCAAAACGGGAGAATCTCCATTCTGCACCAGCCTCCTAATGTTACATCTTGCCTCAGCGTATGTAGAAACGGAAGCGGCGAGCCGTGTGCCATACAGCGAGCGCTATGAACAGGAATCCGAGCTTGCCGTGTACAGCCCCGATTTTGGAGTGTTCCGGCGATACAATCCATCCCGCTGTCGCAACAAGTGCCGTCACAAAGGTCAGGATTCCGACAGCGGTAAGCCACTTCATGTTCACGCTACGCTGCTTCCATAACAGCCGGAGCCAGTTGCGCCATTGGAAGTGCAGCTGCAGATGCCACAATATCAGCACAAGAAACAGTGTGCCCGAAACGATATGTACCCATACCCACCACATCGATTGCCCCGCAATCACCTCAAGCTGCAGGCTCGACGCAAGCATAACGAGCGCAACTGCAAGCAGCATAAAATCACACAATCTCAATTTTTTCAACTTACTCATACCTTCACTTTATTCAGAATAAACAACTTTTGCGGACACACCCGCTCACACTTTCCACACCCGACACACGCATCAGGATTTACTATCTTCACATGCTTGTGCCACAATACGCGGACTTTCCCGAAAACCTCCCCGGGACATGCCTCCACACATCGCCAACACGCCACACATCCGTGCGTTCCGGAAAATGTCACATACTTCGGTAGCTTGACTCTTCTTTTCATCATCGCTTTTTTTATGCAAAATTAGCGACAACTATGCCTGCCGGAAATAGTCACTTCAAGGCAAAGATAGCACTATTCAAGGTTTTTACGGAAATCGGTAGGTGTCATTCCGGTAGCCTTCTTAAACAGGCGCGTAAAATAGGAGTAGTCGTCATAGCCGAGGGAAGCGGCGATTTCGCGCACATTACGGTTGGTGTGCATAAGCTGCCGTTTGGCATTGACCGCCACCTGCCCCCTGATGAAATCGCTTACGCTTGTGCCGGTCACCGCCTTAACCGCCTCGTTAAGATAAACACCTGATATATTGAGCATAGAAGCATACGCCGTCGGACTCTTTTCTTCAGTGAGGTGCTTATCCATCAGGCACTTAAGCCGCAAAACGATTGACGCATAACGATCACTGCCACCGCTATCGGATGGCATGACGGCGTCGCAGAACAGCGTCACAATAGCCGTAACCATCGCCCGCGCAAACTCAGCATTGTCGCTGCGACCACGCAAAAGTTCAAACAAGCGTGTAATGTCATCGACATACTTTTCACTGAATTTCATAGGAACAGTATTCAATGAATACCTTGTCAGCTGCTGCCGTTGCGATTCGGTCAGATGATCAGGAGAGACAAAAAGACACCATGCAAGAGGATAGCCACCGGAAAACTTTGAAAAATGCACCTGCCCTGGGACTATGACGATTCCTTCTCCGCCATGCAGGGTGACATCCCTGAAATCAACCGCCGCGTCGGCAACACCCTCAATCAGGAGCGTAAACATATAGTAGTCGTCGCGATGAGGGAAGTCAATCGAGCCTTCACGCTGCCAGTCGGCGGTATGTTTGAAAAATATCCCGGTGTCGCTCTTCGCCGATATGTGGTGCAGCGGCAACCCTCCTTGCTTTTTTGTCATCTGATATGAATTTATACGTTATATGACAGTTAGACTCCTGCACAAATTTAGCAATAATTCCTGATACCGGCGCCACCGGGTAATGCCGATGGATTCATGGCGGCAAATAGCATTAATTAAGTGAAACATGTTAAAAATCGTGGTCAAATGCACGAAATAGATGTACAACATACGCTTGTCTATTGATTTGTCTATCCCGATTAACGCTCAAAAAGTTTGATTTCGCTTTAATTTGTATAAAAAATTTAAACCGCTCTTTCTTCCGTGTGCCAAGACTGCACAAACTGTCCTGTCAGCCTTAATAAAACGGGATGAAAGACATAAAAGAGAAGAGATAAAGTTGATAACATTAATGTGACATCGCCACAATCATGCAGAATGCCTAAATGGAGATGAAAAGGTATTGGAAAGAAATTAGGAATAGTGCAAATCTCTTGCCAAGAGATACTTAATCAATGCAAAGATAACAAAAAAACTTAGGATTCAACCATATTGTGAGTGAATAAATAGTCAAAGACGCGCTTGTCAAGACGTGTTGTTTTGCAACCGGCGGTATTGAGCGACTGCGAAATGTTGATATCCAACAAATTGCAAACCGTCAATATCTCTTGGCAAGAGAATACGGCAATCTATTGTTGATAAGTTATATGCCTGTCTTTGCTTTACTGCTTGTAAGCCTGTCAGCATAGTGAGTGTAAATGTCACATTATTATAGGAAAAGTGCAAAAGATGCCGTCTAAACGGCGGCTGACATATTAATACAATATTAAACCAACATTATTTGATCCAATGAAGTATCTATACAGTTTACTGTTGATTTTGATGCTACCGACGGGAATATATGCTCAGATTGCAGTGAAGACCAACCTGCTGTATGACGCAACAGCCACCGTCAACCTCGGCGCGGAGGTAGCGGTCGCTCCGCAATGGTCGGTCGAGCTGTCGGGCAATCTCAACGCATGGACTCTTTCCGGCGAGAAACGCTGGAAACATGTACTCATCCAGCCCGAGGCACGTTACTGGCTGTGCGATGCGATGGCGGGGCATTTCTTTGGCGCCCATCTCCTATGGGGACAATACAACATAGGACATATCGATGTAGGCGACTTCACTTTCCTCGGCACTGACTTCGTGCGTCTCAAGGACCACCGTTACCAGGGATGGCTTGCAGGCGCAGGCATCGCCTACGGGTACTCATGGATACTCGGCAAACATTTCAATCTCGAAGCGGAGATAGGAATCGGATGGACCTACAACCGCTACGACGTGTATGAATGTGCGGGTTGCGGACGACGCACCGAATCGGGACGGGTCCACAACTATGTCGGTCCCACCAAAGCTGCCGTAAACCTTGTATATATCTTTTAATCACTCACTCCGATGAAACATATAATACTCTCGATCATATCATTCATCACCATAGCCGCCTCATCGGCACAGCCCCCGGTAAAGGATGTCAGTGTCGGTCGCACGGCAAGCAATCTTTTAGTGAAGATGACTGTCATCACCGGTGCAGCCGGTGATGAAGCCAACAGCGAGCTGTGGCTTCGCCCCCTCATCACCGCCGGAAGCGACACTCTCTGGCTGCAGCCTGTGGTAGTGGCAGGGCGCACACGCTACTATCAGCGGTTGCGACACGACCGCGATGCAGGTGACTACGTGATGCTGCGCGCCGGTAAAGACCCCGACTACGCCTATACCGCCGTAGTACCTTATGCCGGCTGGATGGAACAGTCGCAACTGCGCATAGTGAGCCGTACCGACGGCTGCTGCGGCTCACCCACTACCCCCGAGACCACCGCCGACATTGCCGCAATCGACTTCAAGCCGAAAGTCTACGAGCCCGCGATTGTCTACGTCACCCCGGCAAGAGAGATGGTGAAGACACGCGAGATACACGGCTCAGCCTTTATAGACTTCCCCGTCAACAGCACCCGCATACTCGAGGATTACCGCGACAACTCGCGCGAGCTATCGGCGATACGCGCCACTATCGACGCGGTGCGCTCCGACAAGGATGTCACCATCACCTCGCTTTACATCAAGGGCTTCGCCTCACCGGAAGGACGCTATGCCGCCAACGAGCAGCTGGCGCGCGGACGCACCGAGGCGCTTGCCTCATATGTGCGTGACCTCTACAATTTCCCGCCATCGGTGATGCACACCTCATGGGAGGCGGAAGACTGGGGCGGACTAATCCGTTGGGTCGAAAGCCACGACATTTCCAACAAAGAGGCGATAATGTCGCTGATTTCCGACAAGGCAATCGACCCCGACCGCCGCGACCAACTGCTTAAGAAGCGCTATCCCGCGCAATATGCCATGTTGCTGCGCGACGTGTACCCCTCGCTGCGTCACAGCGACTACACGGTCAACTATACCGTGCGTGACTACGCCACTGTCGAGGAGATAGCCGCCGTAATGGCGACAGCACCGCAGAAATTGTCGCTCGACGAGCTTTTCCGTCTTGCCCGGAGCTACGACAGCAACTCCCCCGAGTTTATGGAAGTGATGGAGGTGGCGGTAAGGATGTACCCCGACTCCGAGACAGCCAACCTGAACGCAGCACTTACCGCCGCATCGCGCGGTGAGACCGACAAGGCGCGCCGCTACCTCGCCCGCGCCGGCAAATCGCCTAACGCGCTCTACGCCGCCGGAGTCACAGAGGCACGTGACGGCAACATCGACGCCGCAATAGCCCTTTTCAGTCAAGCCGAGGCTGCCGGTGTAACCGAAGCAAGCGGCGAGATAGCGAAACTGCGCGCACTGAAATAACCTGCCAAAATAATATAATCAACATAACTATCAAAAATCTAAAAAAATGAAACAGACAAAACTTTTATTCGGTTTCGCCATATTCCTCGCAGCAGGAATCTCGGCATGTTCCGACGACACCCCCGCCCCCGATACCGGTGAAATCGCACAGAAAGACGAAATGCTCTACATGCGTGTGGCAATCTCACAACCATCTGAAGCATCGTCACGTGTTGAAAACACTTCAACAAATTTCGAGGATGGTGTCGGCAACGAAAACGAGGTAAAGACTCTATATTTCAAGTTTTATGATACAAATGGAGATCCCGTTTCTACCAAGCCTGTCACTGATTACACTTTTGTCACAGCCACACCTGACCAAAAATATCCGAGCGTGGGTAAGGTAAAAGAGGCAATCGTGTCATTAGGTCTTAATAAAGGTGATACCTATCCTGCTTATGTAATGTGCTTTATCAATCCGGTAAATTTCAACGAAGTTAACGAGGAGTCCAACACCAAAATGGGAGATTTGAGAGATAAAACTCGTAATGATTATAAAGCCACCGACGGTTCTTTCGCAATGAACAACTCGGTTTATTATGGAACCGATGTCGTGACGGGAGCAGAAAATGTAAAAATTTCCGGCACCCCAATCAGACCAAACCAAATCTACACCTCTGAAGAAGATGCCAAGAAATCAACTGCAGCCGCTATCGACATATATGTAGAACGCTACGCGGCGAAAGTGAAATTCACCATCGCACAAAATGCAATCCAGTCATATACTTTAGACGGCTATACCCTTACCTTTAACCCTGAGGCATGGACAATAAATGCCGATGCTGCAGAAATGTACGCGGTAAAGCGTTTTGCCACATCAGCCCCTGTTGATGGAGTAACCCAGCCTATTCCTACTTACTCGGAAGTTAACACAATGCTTGGTGGATGGGATAAATGGAACGATTCCCCTCTCAGCAGAAGCTATTGGTCATGTTCACCCTCTTATTATGCAACTGCGTTTCCGCAAGTGTCAGACAATATCGCAGATAAAGCGACATCCGGAACCGGAGCCGGTAGCACAGTAGGCGATTATAAGCTACGATATTACAGCTATAATCAAGTATTGGGAAATAATGACTATAACGGAGCCGGGATAGGTGAAACTCATTTTATCGATTACACTCCGGAAGGAGAAACTGAAGCCATTACACCTCATAAGTACACGCTTGAAAACACTATGGGCAAATCGGCATTTGAATCCGTCAATCCCAAGGCTGCAGCCCCTTCAGTATTGGTTGTAGGAAACTATACCTTGAAAAATGGAGAAAACGCCATTCAAGCCGGGACAAAATTCTACATTTACCAGGATAAAATATATTTTGATGCTTCAGTCCCTGAAAACGCTGCTGCAGGAGCACAGACTATGCTTACTAAATTTCTTGATGCAAACCAGATTTTAGCAATAGATGAAAAAGGAACTTTACTTAGCAGCAAAAACGCCTCAAGTGTGACAAGTTATTTCACCGTGAAGCATCCCGATTTAGCTGTACGTGGAGATATTGCCGTACCTCATCGCTATGTCACCCTCCAGCTAAATGCAACAAATATCCCGGAGAACACTCCGTTATATTATAAGCCAACTGGAAGCGATAAATGGATTCAAGTGACCAATGGAGTTAAAAATCAAATCAATACCCTTCTTTGGCAACAGTTAAGCAACGCGCGGGCATTTACTCAAGGAAAGGCTTATTTTTCCATTCCTATTGCCCACATCGGTCTGACCGAAAATACCACAGATGAATCCCCGAAAGATGAAAATGGCAATATCGTATGGTCAAAAGTGCGTGTAGGAGATTTTGGTCTGGTACGTAACCATGTCTACACCTTGACAGTATCGCAAATCAAGGGATTAGGTACAGGCATTGAAAACCTCGACTATCCCATTGTTCCCCCGATGGAGATGGATGACTATTATATCAAGTACCGAATCAACATCCTTAACTGGAGAATAGTGCCCGAGCAAAAGAACATTATTCTCTGACGACACCATCAACCATTTTCAACACCATCAATGAAGATGCAGAATATACGACAACCGTTCACCCGCACATGCCTCCTTGCCCTGGCTGCGATAATGCTGACAATCACGGCAGCATCGTGCCGAAAGATGCTATACGAATATGAGGGCGACTGCGACCCGCGCTACCGGGTGCATTTCCGCTATACGCGCAACATACTCAACACCGACGCTTTCGGCTCACAGGTGTCGCGTGTGTCGCTCTACCTCTTTGACCGGCAGGGAAATCTTGTGTACCGCACTACCCGGCAGCGCGCCTTGACCGCCGACAATGACTTCTATATCGAGGTCGACGTTGAGCCGGGCGTCTACGACATGCTTACATGGTGTGAGGGTGAACCGCTGACCGACGACCCTGTATCGTTTCTCATCGGTGGTGGCGAAAATCCGGCATCAATCGACGAGCTCACGGCTACCCTCCCTCTCGAAGGGAGGGAGCCTGACCTCTATTCCGGGCGCGACATCACGAGGCTTTATCACGGCATCGCCACCGGCGTGGAATTTCCCGACACCTTCGGCGACATAGACATCGCCCCGATTGACCTCACCCGCGACACCAATCATCTCACCCTGCAGATATTGAACACTGACGGCAGCACTATCGATCCCTCTAATCTCAGCGTGGAGCTTGAAGCCGAAAACAGCTGCCTCAATTACCTCAACCTTCCTGTAGGCGAGCGGAAATTTGTCTACACACCATGGTCGCAGAAGCCGGTCAACGCCGACATCGCCGATGAAAGCGGTCGCGCCGGAGCAGGCAACGGTGTGCAGTTTGAGATTACCACCGGAAGGCTTATCGCCGATATGCCGCAGCGGCTCACCATACGCCGTGTCGACACCGGCGGCACAGTGATTGAGATACCCCTCATCGAGTATCTTCTTCTGGTGAGAAGCGAGTATGAGGTGGCGACCTCCAATCAGGACTATCTCGACCGCTACGACGACTATTCAATGGTATTTTTCATGCAGGGCGGCTACAACTGGATAAAGTCGCGCATACTCATCAACGGATGGCGCCGTGTACCCCCGCAGGATGGTATTCTTTAAGACAACTTTATAGCTACCGTAGCTATCTTAGCTAAATCAGCTATCCCTTTAACAAAATGGCTCTCAGAAACTTAAATATATTGTTACTGTTGCTGCTGTTGCTGCTCGTATCGTGCGGCAGCGGGCATCACGCGCTCCCCGGCAATCCTGAACCGATGCCGGAGGAAGAAAACATATATTTGCGTTTCACCATCATGACCCGTAACCAAGGTCAAAGCCGCGCCGCCGACATCGATGGCGATTATACCGGCTCCGGCGCGGAAAACTATATCGATGTCACCGACATCCAATATCTTCTCTTTGACGCCGACGGCAATTATCTGTATAATGTCACGCCGATGACCCGCACCCTGGCGGCTGACGACAATTACACCGTATATGACGTGACCGCACGTCTCTACCACTACTATTTCACCCGCAATATCGACAATCCGCAAATCGGATTCTATATACTCGTGCTCGCCAACCTCGACGGCTGGGGCATCACCCTCCCCGACACGGAGCCGGGCACATCGCTTCAGCAATATTTCACCCTCACCTCCTGTCTGCCCACGGAAGGCACCCTACCCGATGCCGCCGCTCTCATGAACGCGGCACGTGAATCGGCAGGCAACACACAACGCTTCCCCATGGCGGGACTCCAATATTTTTCAGTGTCGACCGACAAGCTGAAAGCATCCACGGCGACCGACCCTTACAACATCTCCGATGTCGCCGACGGCGGTAAAGATATCAACCTCCTCCGCTCACTCTCCAAAATCGAGGTGATTGACAAAATCGGCATCAGCGACGACGCGGTGTTTAATCCCGCAACCGACGACACCGGTGTAAACAGGGTGCTGCGCATAGGCAGCGTGGCCGTCAACGGCATCATGGACCGTGGCACTCTCCTTCCCTCCTTCCCCGAATGGGTAAACGCCGACGCCTCCGAGACGCAGCAGGTCGACAATCCCACCCTACCCGCCTCGGCGCGATACATTGCCCCGGCACCCTTTGCCGACGGCACGGAGCCCGGCGCGGAAATCGCGGCAAGCTCGCTCAGTTTCGTCTATGACCCCATAGCTACCGAGGCGCGCCCCGACAAATGCCCGGTCTACTCGGCGTATCTCTTTGAATACTCGAAGACAGGCATCGGTCAATCGCTGCAACCTTACATGCGTGTCACCACAAAAGGTGGCACAGAGACGCGCCCCGACAACACAACCGTAACCCATGCCCCCGTCACCTACTATCTCCGCATGGCGCAGTACACCGGCGGTCACGCCACCTCAGCCGACAACCTCCCCGCACTGCTCCGCAACCATATCTACCGCTTCGAGGTCACGGCTCTATCACAGTCAATGACCGTACACTGGACCGTCTGCGACATGGATACCGGAGTGTCAGACATCACTTTTAACTAATCAATATCTACGAATCCACTGCAAAAAATGAGCCTTTTGAGACTGATACATATAATAATGAGAGCTGTCGCCTGCGCTGCACTGCTTGCAGCATCGGCAGCCTGCACCGACGATACTTTCGACGATATGCCCGATTACACCGTATCGGGAAAGCCGGTCACGCTGTCGGTCAAGCTGCAGCTCCCTGAAATGGAGGCGAAGAGCCGCGCCGACCTCCCGGTCAATGACATAAACCGGGTGCAGACACTATGGGTGCGCACCTACAGCTCCGTCACCAAAAAGGCAACAAGCGACTGGACCAAGCTCACCCCCGGCACCGTCGTGATCGAGGGTACTCACGACGTGACAATCAATATCAACACCCTTAGCGGCTACAACTATATCGTCGGGGTGGCAAACGTGGACAACAAGGCAATCCTGAAAAGCAATCCCGGTGAAGAAAAGACTCTCGCCCAGCTGCTTGAAAATGCCGATACATGGGATGATTTTCTTGACATCGCCGTGGTGTCGCCCTCCACTTTCAACTCCATGTACGCCCCTTCCGTGCCACTTCCTATGTCGGGGTGCTATGTCGACATAAATCCTAAGGGCACACATCCCACAGCTCTCAGCGAATGGCAGGAGTTCAATTTCACGCCTCACTTTATTCCCGTAAAGAAAGGGGTGGTAGAGTTTCAGACAGGTGCCATCCACCTTCGCCGGCTCGTGTCGCAGGTCACATTCAATTTTATCCCGGGCGACAAAAACTTCGACCTTACCGTCAACAGTTATACCATCTACAATGCCCCGAAATATTCATGGGTCTACGAGCGAGGCACAAAAGACGGCATGACCACCAATTTCGGCGATGCGGCAACAGAAAGCACCACCTCCACATATTTTGCCGGTCCCATACAGTACACGGCTCAGTATATCTCGAAGGATGACAAGACCGGCACATCGACATTCAACTACTGGCAAGGAGAGAGCAAACACACCGGCAACGCGACCAAATATACCGATCGAGATGCCTGTGCGGGCAACCTCTTCACCTCGCTCACCGGCAGCGCGTGGACCCCTAACAATATGGCATCGTATGTAAGAGTACAATGCACCATCGCCTATAAAGGCACAATCAAGGTCGACGGTGAGGGTGCAACCGACAAGGGTGGCAATATCAGCGTACACCGCGTGGGAAATGCCGACTATATCATTCACCTCGGCAATATAGGCGGCATCGCTTCCGACTTCAACTGCTACCGCAACACCCGCTACACCTACAATGTGACTGTGAACGGTGTCAACGATATACGCGTCGATGCATACCGCACCGATGAACTATATCCCGGCGAAGAAGGCATAGTAAGCGACATGGACCAGATAACCGTGGAACTCGACTCCCACTACAACACTTATAATGTCCAGCTGACAGAATCAGAACTCAAGCAGCCTAATTTCGGTTTTCTCCTAACCACATATTACGGAGGCGTACAGCGTAATGTCGACGAGTCCAACTACACCGACTATGATTCCAAATTTTACGACTGGGTGGAGCTACGTCCCACCACCGAGCGGTATGTCCTTGCCGAATACAAACCGAAGGGGTACCGAAACGACAACAAGACATTTCTTCTTGCCGACCTTGTGAAAGGCACCCACGACAACGCCTGGGACAACATGCAGTCGCAATGGAAATCCAAATCGGGATGGTACACCGTATTCGTCAAGGAAAACACTTACGAGACATCCGGCGATGAGACTACCGGCGCAGCCGACCCCACATGGCGTAACTACGTGAACCAGAACCCGCGCCGATGCTACATAAGGGTTACGAGAAAAATATCGCCCGACGGCAACAGCGTCTATGCCCGCTCAAAATACGGCATCTCGCAACGCTCAATCCAGACCTACTACTCCGAACACGCCGAAATCGCCACGGCTATCGGAATGGAATCATTCAACGAGACCGAAGGGCTCAATATGCGCAGCTCTTTCACCAAAAGCGGCACAAGCGACTCCAACGGTAGATATAATGTGGCGATATGGCTCGGAATCAACGATAACGGTACTGCCGACTGGAGCACATACATAGTACAAGAAGAGCCATTGGAAGTACCGGGAGTCAATGGCATCCGCGCCCAAGGAGGTCCCGATTTGCCCGACAGGACTATTGCATCAGGAAATCCGCTGCCTATACCTCGCCCTGTAAGCTGTACGGTAGACAATACTCCTGTATTTAATGACCCGCAGGACACTAAAGACTCCAAATATTACGTGGAAGCTGTCAACGCATGCATGAACCGTAACCGCGACAACAACGGCAACGGGAAAATAGATGCTGACGAATTACGATGGTATGTTCCTGCAACCGGCAAGTATTTGCGACTACTTCTTGGCGACAAATCGCTTACACAACCACTGATGGATTTTGAGTCGATTACAAAATTACCAACCGTGAAGAAAACGGACAACCAATGGGGATGGTCGGAGGCGCAAGGCAGTCAAGTAAGAAACGACTGTTACACACGCTACATGTATGCAGCAAGTAATGTCTCAGGAGATATCCGTGTGCTTTGGGCGATTGAAGGGATGTCCACATCCGGATGGGGACAAGCTAAAGGCTGGGGAGGAGGATATCCCTGGCAGGTGAGATGTATCCGTAACCTCGGAACTAATCTTACTAAATTGGACCGTACGGACGGTGTGACAAAAGCTTATGAATTTGATGCTTCTGCCCGTACAGTCGAAATGACTTACTATGATCCTCGTTCGGTGCGTCAAACTGCCTATTCCGGAAATGGTTCGTCAACTGAAGAAGGGGTGATGCCGATTCATAACATTATATCTCCCTACAATATGCCATTCAGGAAATTTGAATATGCTCCCGACGACATTGAAATTTCCTCTGACGACTGGCAACTCACCGCATTAGGCGCATATATTGAAAGCAACCCCTGTAAGGAAAAAGATAATGCAACTAAATCAGGATGGCGTGTCCCGAACCAAAAAGAAATAGCGATTTTGAAAAATGAAGGGGTACATCCCGGAAACAATGTACTATGGTTGTCATGCACATATTCCTATTTTAACACTGTTACCGGAGTCGGCGGGAAATATGTGAGCGCGCAGAATCTATTTATGGGCATGTTATCCAGTCAAGGTGTGATGCTGACTAATAATAATCTCCACAGTTTCGGCTACAAAGGTCGTGTACGTTGTGTCCGCGATGTACCGTAACAGTGTAATTATGAACGATATGGATATTGGGGAATGGCGCAATACCGGCAAAAGTGTAAAGAATGGCGCAAAGTCAAGGATTTTGCCCGGAATGGGCAAGATTGCCGTAACCGCGGGCAGCGCCGAAGGTGCGCCCGTGGCAATGATACACCCGACACATTGCTACCCCAAGAGTGGGTTGCATAATCAGTTGCAAGTGATACGATTATGCAACCCGCTTCGGGGTAGAGACCAGGGTGAGACGCTTAGTCCACGGGTATGCCTCCGGCATTACCCGCGGTTACGGAGATGCATCCCCTCCGGGGAATACTCAGAGTTCAGCATTCTATCCGCTCCCCGATACATTACACATCTCCTGATTTTGGCTGCCGTGATGTGGCTTGCCACGTCATGCCGCCATAACCCGACTTCCGGTGATGCAGGCGCAACCGACAGCATAGGGGTTGCCGAGCTTCCGCTGCCCGCATTGCCTGCGGGACTGACTCAACCCGAAGAGAGAGCGGCGTATCTGCTCGCCCACTTTTGGGACGACATGGATTTCAACGACTGCCGGTTAAGCCTCGACACCGCCTTCATGGAACAGAATTTCGCCAACTTCGCCGCCTTGTTTGACTACGCCGACTCTGCCGCAATGGCGCACGGCGCGTCGGTCCTGCTTGACAAGGCGGCGACTTCGGGCGAAGCGTTTGACTTCCTCAACGCCATTATCGACAAGTATCTCTATGACTCGGAATCGCCCATGTACAACGAGGAATATTACACCCACTTCCTGCGCGCACTCCTTGCAGGCAACCGCCTTGATGATGCCGGGCGTGAACGCGCACGGTACCGCCTTGAAACGGCGATGAAAAACAGCCGTGGCACCCGTGCCGCCGATTTTCGTTACGTCATGCGCGGCGGGGGCGAAGACGTGCTGTCGGAGTTTTGCCGCGACCATGAAATGACGCTGCTCCTTTTCTACGACCCCGACTGCGAAAACTGCAAGGCAATGATAGAGCGACTACGCCACACCGCGTTTCCTCCCGGCACCGCCATCCTGGCGATAGACGCCGAGGACGACCGCCGGCAGTGGGAACGCACATGCGCGTCGCTTCCCGCCGGATGGACCGTAGGCTATGCCCTCGACCCTATCCTTGACAGCGAGACCTACGTGCTCCCCGCCATGCCTGTCATCTACCTTCTCGACTCCGGCGCCATGGTCCTCGCCAAAGACCCCCGCCTCCCCTGATCATGCCGGCGACATGAATTACCGCATCTGATTGTAACAATCAGCCGCCCATCTTATGACATTATTATCTATATACTCGGCAATCCTGTTGCCATCATTGATTCCGCGTATTATGTGATCATGGAAACGCTTTTGCCATGCAAACTCAATATTATTCCTACGCGCATACCTTGTCACAGCCTGTTTATATCCCCCAACAACCACTCCCAACGCGGTCCTGATTGTAGGGATGCTCCCCGGAGCATCCGCCGATTCAAATATGTGAATAATTGCATGAATATGATTTGGCATAACGACGAATATCGGAACCCGGACATACTTATAATGAACCGGCAGTTCTTCCAGACATTTTTTCGCATAAATGCCTATTTCGCTAAATACCATGTCATTATTTCGTATTTCTCCAAAGAAATGTTCTTTTCCCTAAGTGCAAATTGTTACGAAATAATCACCACCGGAATAATCATGAAACACCGCCCGTATATTTTTATGTTCCGGTAAACGACCTGAATAAACTGCATCTGGATTATCGGCAGGATGGGCGGATGCTCCGCGGAGCATCCCTACAACTGTGGACATGTTATAAGATTATATTATTTGACCTGGCGGATGAAGTTTACGATGAGGTCGAGGACTTCGGGGGCGATGGTCTCGCGTATCTCGCCATATTCGGCGGTTTCGCCGGTGACGGCATGTTGCATGAGGTGGTTGAGTCCCGGCATCAGCCGCGTGTCGGCATTCGGGACGAGTGAGTGTATCACATCCAGATTATCCGCCTCGACCTGAGTATCCTTGTCGCCGTTTATGGCAAGTACCGGACAGGTGATTTTGACAAGATATTCGTGTGGATTCAGGCTTACCAGCCCGTCAATCCAGGGTGTACGGATCTTTTGCGTCATCTTTAGCGAAGGCATAATCTGCGGAGGTGCCTCCACTCCGGAAACTGCGACAAGCGAGTCTACATCAATCGGCGTATAGACACCATCACGATGCTGCCGTGCCATGGTATCAAATACCCTGTCGACTATCTTCAGGGCATTTTCTTTATCCGCACCGGTGATTCCGGAAAGGTCAAGTGCGTGAGCGTTCTGCCTCATCAATGCCTCTTTGCCCGGTATAGCCAGCCCGGCAAGGGAGATTATGAAATCGGGAGCGCCCTCGGCAGCCATCATAAACGCGATTGTACCGCCCTCCGAATGACCGAGCACACCGGCTTTGCCGTTTGGCACAATCGTGCGGAGAAATGCAAGTGCGCTCGTGGCATCGTTTTTAAACGTATCGGTGGTTGCCGTCAGGAAATTGCCGCCGGAATCTCCGGTGCCACGGTCATCATAGCGAAGCGATGCGATGCCGTTACGGGCAAGACAGTCGGCGATGACCGCAAACGGCCGGTGGTCAAACAGTTCCTCGTCACGGTTCTGCGGACCGCTTCCCGTCACCATCACCACAACCGGGACGCGGGTGATGTCGGCGACCGGCGGAAGCGTCAGTGTCGCGCCCATGACCGCGCCGTCCGGTGCGGTGAACATCGTATCGACAACCGTGTAAGGGTACGGCGGCTTCGGAGTCTGCGGTCGCCGCTCCTCAACGGGAGCTTCCGGCTGCAGGTTGAGCGGAAATGAATAACCGCGTTGCATGAATGTGCCACGGATTTCGCCGGGCATAATCTTTCCGGTGTAGGAAGCCCCTATCGCGACACATGAAAGCGACAGTGAATCGGCACTGCACAGGGCGACTGTAACCGGTATCCCCTTCGCGCCCTGATTGGGAGAATCCATTGTACATTCCGTCACCCCATCGGTACGTTCAGTGAAGTTAAACACAAGCGGCAACCTCGTTTGACCCAAGGCAAGCTCGCCGCGCCATGCTCCGGTCATGCCGAAAACCGATATGGGCAGCAACGCCGCCATCGCCATACACAGACATTTGATATATCGCTTCATAATCAGGAGAGGTAGGGGGCTATGTCGTCGAGGGTGAGCTGGAGGAGGCGCATGCGGTCGCGGAAGTCGGGGAGCGTCTCGCGGAAAAACTCGGCGCGGCGAGCCTCAAGGATGAGCGCGGGTGCGTCGGGCGACACATAGTAGCCCAGTCCGCGCTTCGAGTAGATTATGCCCTGCGCCTGAAGCTCCTCAAATGCTTTCAGCACCGTGCGGTTATTTACTGCAAGTTCGACCGACAGCTCCTTTATGGACGGCACACGACCGTCGACATGCCACACGTCAGACACAATCCGTGCGTAGCATAAGTCGACGATCTGCTTATATATGGGTTTATTCTCGTTAAAGTCCATAGGATAGGGTTATATCTGTCGGTTCTTGATTACCTGGCAAGCTTTTACGATTACAAAGATAGTACAAATTACGAAAAAAATCGTCAGGGGTATCGACCAATCATCAATTTGGGTGACCACCATGCCGGGCAATTCATCGGATTGCCGCTCCACACCGTTGAAACCATCCTCAAATCCCTGGCGGAAGGCTGTCAAGCCTCCGATGATGCCTCCGATGAATGATTCCACCATCACTACAACAATAGTCCACACGACTGACAGGATTATACGGTTGTGCTTGATTGCCATAACGCAGTAAAGACACACTGCCATCGGGAGAAGCGTCGTAACCACTGATAGCCAGATGAATCCTTGGGTCATAAACATGTCAACGAGAGGGGTAAGCCCACTTATAAACGGATTAACCACCATCCACTGCTTTGTGCAGAGATAGCAGACTCCCATCGGCACTGCGATAAGCAGCGGTACCGCAATAAATGTATAAAGCAGGATGAACGTGGCTTTCTGCCGCCAGTCAACGGGGAGGGCGGTGTCAATCTCCATGCCGCTGCGTGAGGCGAAAATCAGTGCGCCAAACACCAGCATGAGATTAAGGATGTTGGACACCATCGCGCCGATTATTATCACTCCTTCCCACCTCAAGGTGACGAATATGAGCAGGTAAAGGACCACTGCTATCACGGGATAAAATATAAGCTGCTTTTTCAGCCTGGGCATATAATAATTTAACAGTTGCATCGCTATCGGGTTTTAGAGTTTTACGTTATGGTGAAGGGCATTGAAAAGCAACTCATAATCTATGTCGGCACTCTCTTCGGCATCGTCGACACGCTGTATGGCATGGAACTGGTTGAAGCGGCGCTCCATGTAAAGCGGATTGACCGGCGGCACTGACGTGACAGTGAACGACACGCGACCAAGCAAGCTGTCGGCGGTGTCGGCAAGGAGCAGCTTGCCGCGTGACAAAACAAGTACCCCGTCATACAGGTTACGCAGATCCGACACGATATGGGTCGACACTATCACGGTCTGCTCCTCGTTGACACACTCGGCTATCATTGTCTGAAGCTGCTGGCGCGACGGGATGTCAAGTCCGTTAGCCGGCTCGTCGAAAAGCAGCACTTCGGTACGCAGTGAAAGAGCGTAGGCGAGTTGTGCCTTGTGGCGGTTGCCGAGCGACAGTTTGCTCAGCCGCTCCCTGCCGGTCATGCCAAACCGCTCAAGGTTGCGCTGCAACATTTCGGCGTCAAATGTAGGGTAAAACACAGCATGGCATTTCACCATCTCCTCGATGGAGATGAAAGGAAATTTCATGTTGTCGCCGAGAAAAAATATGCGGCGCATGGTTTCAGGCTGACGCGCCGACACCGGGCTTCCGTCAAGCTCGCACTCCCCTTTCGAGGGATAAAGCAGCCCGGCGATTATGTGCAGTAGAGTGGTCTTCCCGGCACCGTTTTCTCCGAGAAGGAGATAGATGCCTCCGCCTATGGAAGCGGAAGCGTTGCTCAACGCCTCCGCTCCCTTGCGGTAAACATAGGTTAAATTATTCAGAATTATCATTATTGAAAGTATAGAGTTCTACAATGTTATTTTACAGCTGTCACTTCGTAGCCTGCCTTGCGGAGCTGCTCCACGAGCCCCTGCTCGCCGATAAGATGACCCATACCTACTACCACCATCACATTTTCGGCGGGAAGTTGGGCTCGGAGCACTTTCATCCAGTTGTCGTTGCGGTCGTAGAGCATACGCTTTGCAAGCTCGGGTGACATGCCCACTTCCGGGTCGTCAAACATCTCCTGCATCTTGGCGAGGTCGCCTGCGAGATATGCCTGGGCGAGTGTCTTGGCGTACTCAATCGATTTCTCGTCGTTGCGTACACTCTTCATCAATCCTTCAGCCTGCTCGCTGATAGGCGCGCCCATCAGCATCCCCATCTGCTGTTCAAGGGTTTCAAGACCTTTCACTGTCTTGCCTGCGGCTATTGCCTTGTCTTGGACAATCTTGTCAAGCTGCTCCTGACCGTTAAATTCGGGAAAAGCGGTCATGCTCTGAAACACTCCGAGCTGGGTGTCGAGCACCACCGGCTTCATCATGTCGACCGCAGCAGCCGTGAGCATACCGCCGGTATATTTTGCCAGAATGGAGTTTACCGAGTCAAGTTGCGCGGTGGTGAGTACCTTGGAAAGAGTGCTGTCGGCGGGAGCCATCGAGTATTTCATTACTATCTGCTGTGTCGCGGGCGAAGTCATTTCCGACATTTCCATTTCACCGTAGACGGTCGACACACCGTTGAGCGCCTCGGCAAATCCTGCGGTTGAGTCTAAGATTGACGCGGGTGCGATATGGTGGGTACCGAAAAGATAGGAATCACCTTTGGCATCGCCGCCCGACACTTTCCATAACAGTTGAGCCTGTGAGGAGAACACTGTTGCTACAGCAACGAGAGAGAAAATAAACTTTTTCATTTATCAATAATTTAATAGTTAATAATCGGTTTTGCATTGTGGTAGTGTAGTCGTGTACATCACTATCACGCCACAAAAGTACAACACGTTTTTTAATCTACAAAATTTTTTATAAGTTTTTTTATCACTTTTTTCATGGGGGCATTATGTTTATTAATTAGAAATTGCTAATTTTGGTGACATACATAATCAAAACACTATTATATTATGGACAACATCTTAGACACATCTTACTTATTTCTCGCCGATGGGTTTGAAGAAATAGAGGCACTATCGACAGTAGACGTAATGCGTCGCGCCGGAATGAAAGTATATACCGTGGCAGTAGGGGGCAAGGACAAGACCGTAAAGGGAGCCAACGGCATCCAGGTCATAGCCGACAAGGATATTAATGAAATCGACGGCTACGATGCAGAATGGATTATCGTACCCGGAGGAATGCCCGGCGCATCAAATCTTGCTGCAAACGGCAAAGTAACCGACATCATCAACAAACAGTGGATAAAAGGTGGCAAGATTGCCGCCATCTGCGCCGCTCCCGCCGTCGTGCTCGGACCTATCGGCGTACTGCGCGGACATGAAGCCACATGTTATCCGTCGTTTAAAGACGACTTGTTGAAAGCCGGAGGCAAGTACGTTGACAACCGCGTGGTAATCAGCGGCAACCTCATCACGGCAAACGGTCCGTCATCGGCACTCGTGTTTGCTTTTGCAATCGTGTCGGAGACCCTGGGCGACGACGTCGCCTCATCCGTCGCCTCCGGCATGCTCGTATAATCTAAACTGACCGCAATAAAAAAGGGCGCTCCACCAAGCGCCCTTTTTTATTCCCCCTCTCTGAAAACTGGAAAATTTATATTTTTACCCGCAAGCATGATAGCACGTAATAAACTTGATGTTTTGAGTGCTGTTTTTGGAAATAATTAGTAACTTTACAAATAACATCAAAAATTAAACTATGGAACTGGATTCTGAAATAGCGATTGAGCGCAGAAACAGACTAAAAATAGTCTTGACCGTGCAGAATCGTAGGGGCAAGCGGCTTGCAGGGCAGTTGGACAAAAACGAGGCAACCATATCTCGTTGGTGTTCTAATTCGGCACAACTGTCTTTGGAAATGCTTGTCAAGATTGCATCTGTTCATAATGTCAACACTAAAGATTTGCTCATTTAACTATGGAAACCACCTTAAGACAATACATTGACACAGTAAATCAAATATATTCTACCGCTGAAACTACTGAACACAGTTTCAGAGGAATCTTTGCATCATTATGTGAGTGCTTCTTAAATAAATTATCTAAAAATGATGAATGTTATACAGTCGTAAATGAACCGACGAGGAAAGAATATGGTGCGCCTGATTATGAAATCGTAAAGGGGGATACTGCCATTGGCTTTATTGAAGCAAAAAATATTGGGGATTCTGATTTAAGAGGCAAGCGGCTTACAGGCAACAAGAAACAGTTTGATAGATATAAAAATGCCGTCTCTTCGATAGCATTTACCGATTATCTGAATATTATACTTTACATTAACGGTGAAGAAGTCCTGTCATCATGTATTGGAAAAGTCGATGGCTCACAAATCGTATATAATAACGATCCGGAACAAATTTCTAACTTCAAAAAAATCATTTTGAGGCTTGGAAATGCATCCCCACAACCAATCCGCAGTGCGAAAGTCTTGGCAGACAAAATGGCTCAAAAAGCTAAATTGATAGCCAATATCCTCTATAAAGCTATGAGTATAGACCCCCAAAAGCAAACCGATGATGACAAAAATTTGTGGGGCAAACTTAATACATTCAAGCAGTATCTTGTTCACGACATGACCGACAAACAATTCGTGGATTTTTATGCACAAACGGTTTTATACGGACTATTTGTCGCAAGAATACACGATACTACCCCGGAATCATTCTCTTTAGCGGAAGCTGCTGATCTAATCCCCGGCAGCAATCCATTTTTGAGGAGAATATTCCGTGATTTGGCACTTGCACACCCTCATCCGTTTGTAAAAGGGATATTGGAAGACCTTGTAATTCTGTTCAAGGTTACCAATATGAACAAAGTTTTGAGGATATATAGAAAGGATCCCTTAGTTCATTTTTATGAGGATTTCCTTGAAGCGTATAATCCGAAAATTCGTGAAGATTACGGAGTATGGTACACCCCTGTCGAAGTAGTCAAGTTTATTGTCGATTCTGTTGATTCAATCTTGAAGGATGGTTTTAACATCGCAGGTGGCATCGCCAATAATGATAAACTTGAAAATGGCAAACATAAGGTTCAGATTCTTGACCCAGCAACAGGAACAGGCACATTTCTTGCTGCCGCCGCAGAAAAGATCTATGAGAGTTACAGAGGTCAGGAAGGTCTTTGGGGCGATGATGTTATCCATAACATCATTCCAAGATTAAACGGCTTTGAATATTTGGTGGCGCCATATACTATGGCACATCTGAAACTTGCAACAGCTCTCAAAATTGAGGATATTCCTGACAGGCTAAATATCTTCCTGACGAACTCTTTAGAAGAGGACCATCCTGAGACACAATTTGAATTTGCAAGATACATAACGGATGAATCCAATGCTGCGAGCACAATTAAGCGTGAAACGCCCATCATGGTAATAATGGGAAATCCTCCTTATAATGAAAAATCTGCCAATATTGGCAAATGGATTATGGATCTTATGGCGGATTATAAACAGGAGCCAGGGATGGCAAGGATTGAGAAACGAACTAAGCGAGGGCTTATCAAATATAAAAATACCCTTGACGAAAAGAACGCCAAGGGTATAAACAATGATTATTGCAAATTCATAAGGCTGGGACATAATTTTGTGACAAGGAATCAAGATGGTGTCCTTGCGTATATCTGTGGAAATACATTTACAAAAACCAACATTTTCAGGGGAATGAGATATCGTCTTCTGGAAGATTTTGATGAAATCTACATCCTGAATCTTCATGGTTCGTCTAAATTTGACGAGAGCTCCCAAGATATTGACGATGAAAACATCTTTAATATAATGGTTGGCGTAAGCATAAATATCTTTGTGAAACGCAAGGATTCCCAGCATACAGGTATGGCGACAGTTCATTATAAAGATGTATTTGGGACGCGCAGACAGAAACTTGATTTTCTTTCATCGCATCAACTTCAGGATATTGATTTTGAGACAATCTATCCTGAAGCACCATTCTATGAATTTGGCCCTAAGATAGAGAATTACGATGAATTGAAAGAACAGTATGAGCAAGGTTTCAAACTGGATTTATTGATGCCTAAAAAGACTCAAGGGTTAAAAACAGGTAATGATAAAACATTGATTTTACCAGATGCAACTTCCATAAAAATACTAATCGAGGATTTGATTTCTGACAACCCAGACTCCTTTCTTTGTGAAAAATATTCTTTTAAGGATTCCGAAAAGATAAGTGATATTCGTCGAGCGTTAAAGAACAATCTAAATCGGCAAAAATACATCACAAAGATGTGTTACCGTCCTTTCGATGAAAAATGGACATATCTTCATTCTGATTTAGTACAACGGCCTCGACCTCTCATTCAATCGTCAATACTTGGAAAAGAGAATCTGATGCTTTGTATCGGGAAACAGGGTACAGCGATAGGTAATAATGAATGGTCTCTTGCTTGGATCTCATCATTGCCTACAGATATGAATGTCAATCCCCGTGGAGGTGCTTACCTATTCCCTCTATTTGTGTATGAAGAAGGATATGCAAATCCCACTTTCAACTTTGCGTATGATATAATCGAGAAGTTTGAAGAAAAGATTGGGCTTAAATTGCAATCCGAAGATTCAGAAAGAAGAGAAAACGGAGGATTTCTTGGCAGAGATGTAATTGATTATATTTACGCGGTTCTTCATTCCTCTAAATATCGCCGCAAGTATCATCAATTTTTGCAAAATGACTTTCCTGTCATTCCATATCCCAACAATGCAGAATATTTCTTCAATATATCTGCGTTGGGAGCGCGACTACGCTCACTCCATCTTCTTGAAAATATCTCCTCATCCGATTTTATAACGCAATATCCTGTTAGCGAAGGTTCAAATTTAGTGACTACGCGGAGATATGAAGCAATAGATTCGGATACTGGACGTGTGTGGATTAATGACACGCGATATTTCGATAATGTACCGTTAAACGCATGGAAACTTTTTGTATCAGGTTATCAACCATTGGATAAATGGCTGAAAGACCGCATGGGACAGATTCTTTCTGGAAATGAGATTAGACATTATCAAAAGATGGTTGTAGCATTGGCTAAAACTTCGTCAATAATGGAAAAAATTGACGATACCATAGTATTTATTTGATTATTCAAAACATATAACTATATGATAGGAATTTTAGATTCAACGACAAATAATTTTGCCTCTCTTATCAAGGGAGGAAATAGATTTATTATCCCAAAATTTCAAAGAGATTATTCATGGGATACAGAACAATGGGATGATTTATGGCAAGATATAGAAAATATGATGGCAAAAAATGGAGATCCCTATCATTATATGGGTTACCTTGTTTTGCAAACATCAAATACCAGTGAGTCCAAAATCATAGATGGTCAACAACGTTTTACAACTATTACATTGATTATTCTTGCTGCAATAAAATCTATCCAAAAATTAATGGATAATGGAATTGAAACAGAGGATAACAAGAAACGTATAGAAGCTCTTAAACGAACATATATTGGCAATATGGATCCTGTATCATTGGAGTATGACAATATTTTAGTTCTTAATCGGAATAATAATGCATACTATAAGGATTATATTGTCAAGTTAGGCAATCTAAAGATAAGGAATATATCTTACACTGAGAAATTAATGAAGAAGTGTTTTGAATGGTATGAAAAACAAATGGAATGCAAATACACTTCTGGTAAAGAATATGCACAATTTATAGAAACATTGGTACAGAATTTATATTTTACAATAATTCGTGTCAGTGATGAAATGAATGCATTCCGTGTATTTGAGACACTTAATGCAAGAGGGGTACAATTATCATCTTCAGATCTCTTAAAAAATTATTTATTTTCATTAGTAGATAATACCTCAGAACATCCAGAGAGGATTAATATTTTAGATGGGAAATGGTCTGTTCTTACAAATAATGTCAAGGAAGATAAACTTCCATATTTCATAAGATATTATTGGAATTCGAAAAATAAGACAGTGCGTTCAAACGAACTTTTCAAAAGGATTCGAGAATATATTGTAACCGAAAGTCAAGTTTTCTCATTAATTAATGAAATGATTGAATATAGTGACATATATATGGCTCTGAAGAGTTCTTCTGATGAACTTTGGAATGGTTTGGGTGAGGTGCAGGAAAATATAAGGTTGCTAAATATATTTAATCTGAAACAACCTATATCAATGTTGATGGCAGCCTATAAATGTTTGTCGAAAGAGGATTTTGCGAAAATTTTGAAAGATGCTTTAACAATCAGTTTCCGATATAGCGTGATATGTGGTAAAAATCCAAATGAAGTGGAGAGAATCTATAATGAAATTGCTATTCAGATATCAAAAACGCACAAATACGATAAAATTTTATTAAGGAAAATTTATGTTGAAGATGATGAATTCAATGCTGCATTCGAAACAAAGACGTTTCCGGAAAATTCAAGAAATAATAAAATTATAAAATATATACTGGGAAAAATTGAGCGTTATAGTGGCGGTCTTAGAGATGTTATAATTGAAGGGGAAGCAGATACTATTGAACACATATATCCACAAAATCCTGATGAAGATTGGGATGATGCTTTAGATACATATGTTTACCGTTTGGGCAATCTTTGCCTGTTAGAAAAAAAGCTGAATAAAGATATTGAAAATAAGATTTATAACGATAAAATCGAAGCTTATAGCCAATCTGCCTTTGAAACAACAAAAAGAATTCCTGAAAGATATACAGAATGGAATCAAAATAGTATTTCTGCAAGACAGAAACACATGAGTGTCTGCGCTAAAAGTATTTGGAAAATTGATTTTTAATTAGGTAAATATTCATGAAGAGAGTCGAAGATCTTGATCAAAATTTTTCTTCAAACGATGGAGAACATGGGATGCCGATGGTATAAAATAAAATGAAATAAACACGCCAATGGTAAGCTCTTAAAAGGTGAAATAATCCAAGAAATGCCGCATATTGAATAAAAATATTAAATTTTATGATACAAGAAAATAGCACATCACTTCGAGCCGCTTTGACAACGGTTCAGTCTACCATTGAACATATTAGAAGCAGCATCAATTCCAAGAAATGCAATAATTGTGGCATATGTAATTACCTAGCTAAACTAAATAAGAATATTGTTGATCTATTGTTTTTTGCAAAGACTGATTTTCCGATAGAGTCTGATTATCTTATGGCATATCTTCCCGGATTATCTGGGACAAGCAAAATAAATGCATATGATTTCGGTGGGATAATCGCCATTATAGATATAATTAGTGCGAAAGTCAAAGCTAAAGAAAATAAAACGAGGTGTGCTTCAACAACTCCTAATGAGGGCTCTGTAAAAATATTTATCAGTCATTCATCTAAAGACAAATCTGTTGTTGAATCGTTCATCAACTCGATTCTTCGATTAGGTTGTGGATTACAACCTACGGATGTTCTTTGTTCATCCATTGAGGCTACTGGAATAAAAACAGGAAAAGATATTCGCGATTATTTACAAAAGCAATTGTTATTTTGTGATTATGTTTTCTTTATGATTTCTGACAATTATCTTAATAGCTACATTTGCTTAAATGAAATGGGTGGTGCCTGGGTTTTAGACAAGGAAGTAAAACCATTTCTATTTCCTAAAAGTGACGTTGAAGATATGGGTTGGCTTTATGAAATTAGCAAAGGTGCAAAACTCAACAATGATGAAGCATTAGATGAGCTTAGAGATGAATTACTTGACAGGTATAAACTAATTGAACATCCTAAGACAAGTGATTGGACAGCTCAAAAAAAGATTTTTTTCAAATCTCTTAATAGTTTATAGCCAACCTAATTATCAATTGCTTTATCGAACTAAATAATATATTGCGGCGATGATAGTTGAATATATCAATACATTCACTAAATTGATTCAGCATAAGGCATCAGAATCGGTTGAGTTCAAGCGGGCGAAGAACAACTTCGACTTTGATGACTTGGGCAAGTATTTCTCGGCGTTGAGCAATGAAGCGAATCTGCGCGGACATGATTTCGCGTGGCTGATTTTTGGTGCAGCATTTAAATCGTTAAACCATTGATAACATTCCCAACTCATATCAAGATATGACTAACAATTTATACAACATATACTGCGATGAGAGTTGCCATCTGCAAAATGGCAGACGCAAAAACTTTGTGTAACGGTTATCTACTTCCATGAACCGCTTATTTGATAGAACACGAATGGCGAAAAAAGAAGTTCATCAAGGAATATGAAGAATATATAAAAAGCAAGGAGCGGCAATGACCGCTCCCGTTTCTCTTTCAACTCCTGGTTGGTGAGATGTCGCAAAGTTAATAACTTTATGCTTAATCAACAAATCTTCGGGGTTCAAAGTTAATTTTCCCGTCTGATTTTTAAATCCGTCAGCCTAAGAAGGGGTAATTGGACGTATCGGACTTAGATGGCTGCTTTCAAGTCCATCCGACCGAAAACAGCCGTAATCCGACCGTTTTTGATTGTAAGATATATTTATTCAGCCATATTTACATACATCTGTACACAAGGATATTAGCACGTCGCACATTCGTCAACGAGTCGTTGACGATTTTGGCATCGTTCCGTGGGGACACCTCATTGCCATATTCGCTTGCAGCAAATCCGTTGAAGAGGCTCTTTTGACTTTGTGGCGTTTTGTATCCATTACGACGGCTGAAATCTGAAATCTGAAAACTGAAAGCTCACTACTCCCAAATTTATTCGTATATTTGCATCCATGAAACAACGTGTGCTACTTGTAAATAAGTTCTACTATAGGCGTGGAGGCGACTGCGTATATCTGCTCAATCTTGAGGAGATGCTGCGCAGTCGCGGTCATGAAGTAGCGGTATTTGCCATGGATTACCCTGAGAACTCCCCCTCGGAGTGGTCACAATATTTCGCTCCTGAAATCACTTTTCAGGGAGGCGCGTTGCAAAAAATCAAAGCCGTGGGGCGTACCCTCGGCATCGGCGATATAAACGCCGCCTTTACATCGGTGCTCGACAAGTTCAAGCCCGATGTGGTCCATCTCAACAACATACACTCCTATCTGTCGCCTCAGATTGCAAGAATAGCACGTCGGCGTGGAATAAAAGTCGTGTGGACATTGCACGACTACAAGCTGATATGCCCCTCATACTCATGCCGTTGTCACGGCGAGATATGTGAACGCTGTTTCACCGACAAGAGCCAGGTCGTGAGGCAACGCTGCATGAAAGGCTCGCTCGGGGCAAGCCTAATCGCGTGGCTTGAAGCAAAAAAATGGGATACTTCCACCCTCTCTGCTGCGGTTGACAGCTTTATCTGCCCGTCGGAGTTCATGGCGGCAAAAATGGCACAGGGAGGATTTCCCAAGGGGAAAATAGTCACCCTCAACAATTTTATCGCCCCCGAGATGTGGGAAAAGTGCAGCTCCACCCCCGTCAACACCGACCGCGACGATTATTACTGCTATATCGGTCGACTGTCGGAAGAAAAAGGGGTAGAGACCTTGTTAAAGGCAGCATCGCGTCTACCCTACAGCCTGAAGATAGCCGGTGGCGGACCGCTCGCTGAAGAATTGAAGAAGCGTTACGCCGGCTGCGCCAATATAGAGTTTCTGGGTCATCTCGACGGCGACGGAGTGAACAGACTGCTTGCCGCCGCGCGTTTTTCAGTAGTACCGTCGGAATGGTATGAGAACAATCCTTTCAGCGTCATAGAGTCGCATTGCGCAGGCTCTCCTGTCGTAGGAGCCAACATAGGCGGTATTCCGGAACTTATCGACAATACCGACGGCATCACCTTCATGTCGCGCGACACCGAAAGCCTTGAGGGTGCAATCAAGGAGGCATGGAACATGACATGGGACTACGAAAAAATCTCCCGCAAGGCACTCGCCCGATTCTCCCCCGAGCAACATTATATCGCCCTTCATAAAATATACGGTACCGGATCCGCGTTATAATTTATATAATGACCAAAATACGGAAGCGCATGGATGTACAACTACCTACTGATGCCTCTATAATATTGACTTATCGCTGTCCGATGAAGTGCAAGATGTGTAACATCTGGCAAAATCCCACCGACAAAAAGGAAGAGATTACCGCCGATGACCTCAAGACACTTCCGCGACTGAAATTCATAAACCTTACCGGCGGAGAGCCCTTTATCAGGGAAGACCTCCCCGAAATAGTCGAAGAGTGCTACAAACACACCTCCCGCATCGTCATATCCACCTCCGGATGGTATGAAGACCGCGTGATTGCCCTCGCAAAGCGATTCCCCTCGATAGGAATACGCATATCTATCGAAGGTCTAAGCGCCAAAAACGACGAACTGCGGGGAAGAGAGGGCGGTTTTGACAAAGGATTGCGCACACTGCTCACCCTCAAGGAAATGGGACTGAAAGACATTGGCTTCGGCTGCACGGTATCTAACCACAACTCCGGCGACATGCTCTCGCTTTACAAGCTGTCGTGTGAGCTGGGCATGGAGTTTGCCACCGCCGCGTTCCACAATTCCTACTATTTCCACAAAGATGACAATGTGATATTCAACAAGGATGAAGTGACCGAAAATTTCAAGAAGCTCATCACCATGCAGCTCAAGGAAGCTCATCCTAAATCATGGTTCCGTGCATTTTTCAACATGGGACTCATAAACTATATCGAAGGAGGCCGTCGTATGCTTCCCTGCGAGGCAGGCACCACCAATTTCTTCATCGACCCCTGGGGAGAAGTCTATCCCTGCAACGGGCTTGAGGAAAAGTTCTGGAAAGAGTCGATGGGCAACATCCGTAAAGCATCTTTTGACGAAATCTGGCATAGCCGTCAGGCGCAAAAAGTAAGGGAACTTGTGCGCACCTGTCCCAAAAACTGCTGGATGGTAGGCACAGCCGCTCCGGTGATGAAAAAATATATCAAGCATCCCGCGCTATGGGCGATAAAAAACAAGCTCCGTGTCGTGCGCGGTCAGGAGCCGTGTCTTGACAAGCGCTGGTATGACGTAGGACAAGACCCTCATCAGGGCGACCTCGGCAAACGATAAACCGATAAACAATCACGCCATGAAAATAGTGGTAACAGGCACACGCGGTATCCCCGGCATACTCGGAGGGGTCGAGACCCATTGCGAGGAACTTTATCCGCGCCTCGCAGCGATGGGTCATGATGTAACTGTAATCAGACGCAGTTCCTACATCACCGACAACAACCACATAAGCGAGTACCGTGGTGTAAAACTTCTCGATGTATATGCCCCGCGACGTAAAAGCGTCGAGGCTATTATCCACACCGCCCTTGCCATATTCAAGGCGCGGTCGCTTCATCCCGATGTGCTTCACATCCACGCGGTAGGACCCTCCCTGCTTGTTCCTCTTGCACGGCTTCTCGGCATGAAGGTGGTCATGACCAACCACGGTCCCGATTATGACCGCCAGAAATGGGGACGGCTGGCAAAAACCGTCATAAAGACCGGCGAACGGTTTGGCACCCGCTGGAGCAACCGCGTAATCGTCATTTCCAACGTCATCGCCGACATCCTTAAGCGGAATTACGGTTATACCGGCAGCCGCCTCATATTCAACGGCGTAAATCTTCCGAAAAGATCCACATCAACTGAATTTCTCGACCGTCACGGCATAATTCCCGGCAAATACATACTCACAATAGGCAGATTTGTCAAGGAAAAGGGATTCCACGACCTCATCAGGGCATACTCTAAAATACGTGACTGCGGCTATCAGCTTGTAATTGCAGGCGACGCCGACCACGAGGACAATTATTCGCGCGACCTGAAAAAGCTCGCCGCCGACAACGGCGTAATACTTACCGGATTCATAAAAGGCGAACCGCTCAATGAAGTGATGACCAACGCCGCACTCTTTGTGCTCCCCTCCTATCATGAAGGATTGCCCATAGCCCTTCTTGAGGCAATGAGCTACAATCTCGACGTTGTGGTGAGCGACATCCCCGCCAACCGCCTTGACAGCCTTTCACCCGAAGATTTCTTCCATGTGGGCGACATTGACGGACTCGCCCGTGCTATAGACAGTAAACTGTCGCAACATACCGGAGAGCGCAACTACGACCTGTCGCCCTACGATTGGGACAACATAGCGCGCCAGACTGAAGAGGTTTACCGCGAGATTTTGGGTGATTGAATTATTTTTGCTACATTTGTAATTGCAAAAATTGTCAACCTTTATGAGAAAGATTCAATTGATAGGCGCAACTGTGCTGTTCTTGTGTTCCTGCGGTGGTCTGTCACGTCAGGAAAAAGAGATTGCGGGTGACTACTTCAATGCCCAACTGTCTGACGAGCTGCCTGTCCTGGAATTGAATGAAAACAGAAAATCGGTCGTGCGTAATATTGCCCCCGATGTACTTGTGATGGAAGTCGACGGCACATGGAGTATCGTCGGCGACTCTCTTATCATCATCAATAACCTCAACACTGTCCGGCTCAAAGGTGACACTTCGATTGTAGGGAATATCGCGCCACGCTTTTCCAGAAAAATCACCGGTCATGACGCCCACTCGATTACCCTGAGCAAAGATAACATCGACTATCTTTATATACGCCATCACAAGGAATCCAACAAATAACCATCCACGACTATGAAATATCACTTCCTGACCTTGATAATCACGCTGTCAATGCTTCTCACCGTGGCATGTGACAATGGAAGCACCAGAGAAAATCTCGAACACGCCGAGCTGGCAATCGAGCAAAAAGATTATCAGGCGGCAAGAGGCATCTGCGATAATCTCCGCGAAATCCAGAACCACGCCGAGACAATGGATGCCGTCACGCTATGCAATCTCTCCATGCTTTACATGAAACTGAGCGATAACACCGACCGTGAAGACAATATCGGGCTGGCACGCCAATGCTATATTGACGCCTACTCGACCGATTCCGCGCAGGCTCATGAATATTACGACCATGTACCGGTAGAGGATCTGCCTCATCTGTCACTGTTGTCGTCGATAGTCAAATCGACCACCGGTATCCGTGCGGAGGCTGTCGAGGAGTATATCGATGAAGGCGACAGCATCAGCGGATTAAACTGATTAACCCCATCATCTCCAATATACTGAATCCATGAAGTCCAACGACATGCAGGAGGCATTACGTGCCTTTCTTGACGCTAATCCCGACCTTCCCGAAGGTGAGTCAGCCGAAACCCCCGATGACGCATCAACCGCTACCCCCGCTTTCCGCCTCGACATAATCCTTGAAAAGAAAGGTCGCGGCGGCAAACAGGCTACTATCATATCAGGGTGGCAGGACTCCGACGAGGCATTGCTCGACCTTGCCGCCACGCTAAAGAAACGCCTTGCCACGGGAGGCTCGGCTCGTGGAGGGGAAATTCTTATCCAGGGTGACCGGCGCAAAGATGTGCTCTCACTGCTGAAGGAGTTGGGATATAAGGCGCGGATAATCTGACCCGCTGCCCTATGCTTACCATACACAAGGCGTCGGCAGGCTCGGGAAAGACCTACACGCTTACTTACACATATATCAAGATGCTCCTCGGTGAAAAAGACGACAGTGGCATCTATCATCTTTCAACCGACAGAAACCGGCATCGCGCCACTCTCGCCATCACGTTCACCAACAAGGCGACCGACGAGATGAAACGCCGCATAGTCCATCAGCTCGCCTGCCTCGCCGGGATAGGCGATGAAGAGAGTCCTTACGAAAAAGACCTCTGCTCCGAACTGCACACTGACAGCTATCACCTGCAGGCACAGGCTGTCGAGGCTCTTCACGAACTGCTCTGCGATTTCAGCAATTTCAATATCAGCACCATCGACTCGTTTTTCCAGACCGTGCTCCGCACCTTTTCACGCGAGGCGGAGATAACCGGCAATTATGAGGTGGAGCTGCGCGACGACTATGTTATCACCGTCGGTGTCAATGAGATGCTATCGTCGGTCAACCGCGCCACTGACCATGAATTTGCCACACGGCGCGAGATGATAGCTCTCGTAAGCTGGATAAAACAGTATATCAACCATAATATAAGCGAAGGCAAGAGCTTCAATATATTCAACCGCAAGTCAAATCTTGTCGACACTCTCGTCACCTTCACCTCGAAAGCGTTGACCGAGACCTACAAACTAAATGCTCCGGCAATCGACACGTATCTGGAGGATATCTCCCGTACCCTTGATTTTGCAAGAGAGATAAGTGCGTTGACCCGTCAACTGGAGAGCGACTTCTTCAAGGTCGCAAAGCAGGTCTATGACACCCTTGAGGCAGCCGACGGCATTGACGGCATGATGAAAGACTGCAGCAAAAACTTCTTGTTGTGGTCGGAAGGAAGCTGGGGCAGCGGACCCGGGAAAAAGATACGCGCATCACTTGACGACCCGGCGGTGCTGTACAAGAAAAACCGCTGTCCCGATGACAACGTGCTTAATCTTGCCGCCGCTACGGCAGCCGAGGCAGTACGCGTCTATGACTCCATAAATCTGCTGAAGACCTTGCGCACCAATGTCTACAGCCTCGGTGTCATCGGCGAGATACAGCGTCAGGCGGCTAAGTTCAAGAATGAAAACAACGCCATCCTGCTCAGCGACACCAACGACATACTGCGCCGCATAATCAGCGAGGCGGAAGCACCGTTTATCTACGACCGGCTCGGAGTGAGACTCCGGCATTTCCTGATTGACGAGTTTCAGGACACCTCACGCCTGCAGTGGGCGAACCTCCGTTCGCTCGTAAGGGAGAGCCTTTCCACCGATAACGACAATCTTATCATCGGCGACGAGAAACAGTCCATTTACCGTTTCCGAAATTCCGACCCCGACCTCATTGTAAAGACTGTACCGGAGGAGTTTGCACGGCAATCGGTGACGCGAGGCAACAACCCGAAGGAAAACACCAACTGGAGAAGTGCCGCCGAGGTGGTGCGGTTCAACAACACCCTGTTCAGTTACATGTCGGAGGCAAAAGACCTCTCCGGCATATACTCCAATGTCGTGCAACGTATCGCGAAAGCGGATTTACACGGATATGTCAAGGCGACGGAATATGACAATGCCGAAACCGCGCTCGACAACATGACCGACGAGATTGTAAGACAGCTTAACGCAGGCTACAAGATGGGTGACATCGCCATTCTGGTATCAACCAATACCAACGGCAGGGCGGTGATTGACTATCTGCTGGCGCAAAAGACACTTATACCGGAACTGCACGACCTTCAGATAATGTCGGATGACGCGCTCACCCTTTCATCGTCCGGAGCGGTGAGAATCATCACGAGCGTACTATCGTTTCTTGACGCGCAACAGTCGATGTTTGCTCCGGTCGAAGAGGAAACTGCCGACACCCGAAAGCGTCTGCCTGTAGCCACTATCCAGAGCCGCTACTATTACCATCTTTCAAGAGGCGTTGACCGGCTGAAGGCTATTGAACTGACATTCAACGGCGACGGTGCGGAGGGTGACACCACCGCCAATGAAGCCGCCGAGATGAAGTGCATCAACCTGCCGTCGATTGTCGAGCGTATAATCAACCGCTACCTTACCGATGAGATGCGCGAGGCGGAAAATGTATATATCAGCGGGTTCCAGGATGTCATCGCCGACTTCTGCGAGGGAAGCGAGGGCGACCTCCACGCCTTCATGAAATGGTGGAACGGCTTCGGAAAGGAAAAATGTGCGCTTGCTATCCCCTCGGAGGTAAACGCCATCCGCGTCATGACTATCCATAAGTCAAAGGGACTGGAATTTCCATGTGTACACGTGCCGCTGGTCGACTGGAGCTTCAACTCTTCAAAAAATATCGAGTGGTTCAAGACCACTGACGACGATGGCAAGCCGTTGGGAATACTGTCGCGCTTCAGTCCCCACACTCTCCCGCCCTTCATCCCTCTCGCCACGACAGCCGTGCTTGAACGGGGCGAATTTGCCGAACAATACGCGGCTTTCGCAAAAAAATCCACCATCGACATCCTGAACAAGACATACGTGGCATTTACCCGTGCCGTCAGGGAGCTGATAATCGGCTATAAAAAGGTAGCAAATCCCACTGATTCCTCTGTTCACGGCATGATGAACATAACGCTTGGTGACGCTACGGAGCAATGGATTGACAAGTTCGGCGAGAACAGGGGCTACCACGTGGCGCTTGCCTCGTACACCGATGAAAACGGCACATTCACTTTCGGTGCTCCCACCGTGCCCGAGGCTAAGGAGAAAAAGAAAGATGCCTCTCCGGTGAAAATGCCTCCCTACATGTCGCTCGACAATGACCACATCTGGGACCTCAGCCGCATCGAGGACCTTGACGAGATGTCGCTGCCGCGTCAGAAGGGCATCATCCTTCATAACATAATGAGCCTTATACGCACTCCCCGCGACATCGACCGCGCAGTGAAGCGTCACGCCATGAAAGGATATATCACAGAGGAAGAGATTCCGGAATACGTCGGTCTTATCTCGACGGCATTGTCCGACCCGGCTGTCTCGCCGTGGTTCAACGGCTTCACGCGGCTGCTTAACGAGCGGGCGTTTATCGTCAACGAGCGTGGCGGAGAGGCGCGACGTTACCGCCCTGACCGGGTCGTGTGGCGCGCCGACGGGGCAATCGACGTGATTGACTACAAATTTGGCGAGGAGGAGCCTAAGAAATATATCTATCAGGTACGCGGCTACGTCGGGAATCTCAAGAAAATGTATCCGGGCACAACTGTACGTGGCTACCTGTGGTATCCTCTCCACTCCAGGATAACACCGGTAAATTAAATCCGGTTGCTTTTTAACAATTACAATCTTGGTGTTTTGCAATAATCTCTGTATATTTGCAAGACAAATCATTATTATAATCACTCATGGAAACACCGGTCGACAATAACCTGCTCATAATAGGCAGAATACGTCATCTAATGGAATTACAGCACCTTTCACAGGTGGCGTTCTCGAAATTGATTGGCATAGACCCGTCAAATGTATCAAAATATCTTAGCGGCAAGCTGCCGGTAAGCGATTCACTGCTTAACCGCATAGTGGTAAACCTCAATGTGTCGAAGGAATGGCTTCGCGACGGCGAGGGGCTTCCCTTTGAAAAAACCGGTCACGCGTCAAAAGTGGAGGTCGCCGAAATCTGCACCGATTACCGCAGTGAGGGCATCCCCGTATATGATATCGACGTTGCGGCGGGATGCACCGAGATGACGCGCGCCTTCACGGAAGAAAATGTGATAGGCAAGCTTAATTTCCCGCAGCTCAACCCCGACTGGGTGGTGGTCCGTGCAAAAGGCGACTCCATGAAACCTAAAATCGACAACGGGGGATATGTGGCGTTTCTGCCCCAAAGCGATACAGAAAACATACTATGGGGACAGATTTACGTCGTGATAATGGAAAACCGCAGGGTTGTAAAATATGTGCGCCGCCATCATGATCCTACAAAGGTGATACTGCGCAGCGCCAATTCGGCATACGACGACATGGATGTGCCGCGTAAGGACATCGTGGCGCTGTATGTCGTGGAACGCATAATCAATATTCAGGATTGTTTTTGACAATGGTTATCAAAGAGAAAATCAGGCGCATCACCTCGATGCCCACATTTCATGTGCTGCTTGCGTTAAGCGCGGCTCACTGTCTCAACGACCTTCTGCAGTCGGTGATTACGGCGGTATATCCCATGCTCAAGACCGACCTTGGCATAAATTTCACGCAGATAGGACTTATCACCCTCGTATATCAGCTTGCAGCCTCAATATTTCAGCCGGTGGTAGGGTATGTGTTTGACAAGCGTCCATTCGTATGGAGTCTGCCGGCGGGCATGATAAGCACCTCGGTAGGTATCGTGCTGCTCGCCTACAGCAATTCGCTTGCCGGTGTGCTGCTTGCAGTGTTCATGGTGGGACTCGGCTCGGCGACCCTGCATCCCGAGGCGTCGCGCATCACCTCCCTTGCGGGACATGAGCGGCGCGGCTTCGCCCAGTCGGTATTTCAGGTAGGCGGCAACTTCGGCGGCTCAATAGGCCCGCTACTTGTGGCGTTGATTGTCGCGCCCCACGACCGCCGCTACATCATGTGGTTTCTGCTTTTCGCAGGACTCTGTTTCTGGGCGATGCGCCCTATATGCCGGTGGTATCGCGGATACCTCAACTCATTGAAGCAAGCCGAGCGGCGCAAGGAGAGCCATGCGGCGCTTCCATTGTCACGCGGCATGACCATCTTTACCATCTGCGTGATTATTATCCTGATATTCTCGAAGTATATCTATATGGCGAGCCTTTCGAGCTACTATACCTTCTATCTGATTGACAAATTCGGGGTGACGGTGTCACAATCCCAGATATTTCTGTTTGTATTTGTTGTATCGACAGCCGCCGGCACTTTGGTAGGTGGTCCCGTAGGCGACCGCTACGGAAGAAAGCCGGTGATATGGGTATCCATTCTCGGTACGGCGCCGTTCAGCCTTCTGATGCCTCATGTCAACCTGCCGCTCACCGTGATCCTGAGTTTTTGCGCCGGATTCATGCTCTCGTCGGCATTTCCCGCCATACTGCTCTATGCACAGGAACTGCTGCCCACGAAACTGGGCATGATTTCAGGATTGTTTTTCGGGTTTGCCTTCGGTGTGGGCGGTATCGCATCGGCAGTGCTTGGCGACTTTGCCGACCGTTACGGCATTGAGGCGATATACAATTTCTGCGCCTATACCCCGCTGCTCGGCATAATCGCGGCATTCCTCCCCAATCTCAAGAAACGCCCCAAAAGCCGTGACACGCACTCGGCATAATGCCATTGACTCAACCCAAAGTGCCGGGGCAATAAATCCCCGAAAGGGGGATTCATCCTGTTATCCACGGGTAATGCCGAAGGCATACCCGTGGACATGGAATCCGCTCATTGTCTCTACCCCGGTGCGGGTTGTATAGCTGCTTGATTAGCATACATCTATGCAACCCGTTTCAGGGTTGTATTGTTGTGGTGGTATCGCTTTCCACGGGTGCCCACTCCGGGGCTACCCGCGGTTAACTTTATCTTGCCCATTCCGGGCAAAATCCTTAAGTTAGCGACATTGCAATGCCATTGACTTAACCTCTAACCTTTTAACCTATTAATCTTTAAGTGAGCTTGCGAAACTTAGATAAATAAAAAAAGGAGAGCAGGGATATCACATCCATTTCGCTCTCCTTCCCCTTATCAATAACAATTTATTTGGTCTTTCTCACAGGGTCGCAGGTAAGCCCCACGCCCAGTTTCTTGAATATCTTGTGGTCGACCTCGCCAAGCATCACTGTCGAGTGAACCTGACATCCGTTCAGTTCGGGAAGCACCTCAAGTGCCCGGCGGCAATTCTCGTCATCCTTACTCAGCACTGAAAGCGCCACAAGCACCTCATCGGTGTGCAGACGCGGGTTGCGACTCCGCAGGTAACATGTCTTCGTGTGCTGTATAGGCTCAATCATCGATTGCGGTATGAGTTTTACCGAATGGTCGATGCCGGCGAGATGTTTCACAGCGTTAAGTATCAGCGCGGCACTCGGACCGAGCAATTCGCTCGTCTCGGCGGTGATAATTGTGCCGTCGGCAAGCTCGATAGCCGAGCAAGGCACTCCGCTGCGCTCGGCGCGTTCTTTCGCGGCAACGGCAGGTCGACGGTAAGACGTGTCTATTTTCGCCTGCTTGAACAGCAGGGCAATCTTGTTGACCTCGTTGTCATTGCCATCGCCAAGCGCAAGATTGTTAAGCGCGGTGTAATAGCGGCGGATAATCTCGTTTTTGGATGCCTCACGACACACTTCGTCATCATTGATGCAGAATCCCACCATGTTCACGCCCATGTCGGTAGGCGACTTGTAGGGATTCTCGCCGTATATCTCCTCAAAGAGTGAGTTAAGCACCGGAAATATCTCGATGTCGCGGTTATAGTTGATTGCGGTCTTGCCGTATGCCTCAAGATGAAAGGGGTCAATCATGTTGACATCGTTAAGGTCGGCGGTGGCTGCCTCATATGCGATGTTAACCGGATGTTTCAGAGGAAGGCTCCACACCGGGAATGTCTCAAACTTGGCATATCCCGCCTCGATGCCACGCTTGTGCTCGTTATAGAGCTGGCTCAGACATACAGCCATCTTGCCGCTGCCGGGACCGGGTGCCGTCACTATCACGAGCGGGCGAGTGGTCTCCACATAGTCGTTTTTGCCGAAGCCCTCGTCGGAGGCTATCAGCTCCACATTGGTGGGATAGCCGTCGATAAGATAGTGATAGTAGGCATTGATACCCATGCGCTCAAGGCGTTTGCGGAAAGCATCGGCACTGCTCTGCCCGTTGTAGTGGGTAATCACGACCGAGCTTACCAGGAAGCCCCGATTCTGAAATTCCGTGCGCAGACGCAGCACATCCATGTCGTATGTGATGCCAAGGTCGGTGCGCACTTTGTTTTTCTCGATGTCAACGGCACTTATCACAATCACAATCTCGGCACGGTCGCTGAGTTTTGAAAGCATACGGAGCTTGCTGTCAGGCTGGAAGCCCGGCAATACACGGCTCGCATGATGATCGTCGAAGAGCTTGCCTCCAAGCTCAAGGTAAAGCTTGTTGCCGAACTGAGCTATACGCTCCTGGATATGTTCGGACTGAATTTTGAGATATTTCTCGTTGTCAAAACCGTATTTCATAACGGATTACAAAGTTAGAGATTTTCTCCCGAAAATACAAATCCACCGCCCGCTTCCTCATCAAAAACAGTCAGTTTTCAGTTGTTAGAGAGGGACTTTAGCGACCTTAGGGGCATTAACAATGGTTCGGTAAAAAATAGGAACAAAAATGGCGGTCACGCGTTAAATAGAATA
>OIYT01000204.1_pt1 | contig 74432 bp, 48 predicted proteins | sample 1588201 | NCBI WGS metagenome assembly OIYT01 (sample SAMN03283260) | human gut metagenome | biome: human-associated habitat; material: feces | host: Homo sapiens | place: USA | collected 2013
GGTTTCGCTTCGCTCAACACCCCGGCTACACAAAGATTATCCCTGACGGGAAACCTACCCCCTCTGAAATCTGAAAACTGACAACTCACAACTGACAACTCCAACCACTCCTGTCGACAATCCCGCCACACATTGTAGCAATATCAGCCACAGTATATTACAATGTTCCCCAAATTATTCCCATAATTTTGCAACATTAATAAACATTTAAAAAGTAATTTTATGAATTTCACATTTCGGCACATTGCTACTTTACTGACCCTTACGCTATTTAGTTTTACATTTGTTGCTTGCGGCGATGATGACGACGAGCCTAAAAGGACCGATGACACAGAAAATCCTTCGCGACCCGATGATGACGACGATATAAATTATTCATCACTGATAATCGGAACCTGGGGATACTTAGATGATGGATATTCCGAAATTATGGCATTCAGCCCCGACAAAAGATTCATATTCCTCTCCGAGGAAGAATACTCGGGTTATGATGAATCTGAAGAGGAGGGAACCTATAGCATTTCCGGCAACAAACTCAGATTACGATTTGATGACGGCGAAACAGCCACAGCAACCATAGTTAACATCAAAAAACGCGACACGTTAGTCCTTTCCGTAGAAGGAGAAAAAATCACAGCCGATTACCTCGGAGCATGGGACGATTACCTCTTTGATGACGATAACGACTATTAATCCCGCCATGAAGTTACGTAAATTTACGGTAGGGATAGCCTTATCGCTCGCATTTTCAGCTGCTGTCGCGCAGCAGGTAGATTATTCGGTGGTGTCGGTGCAGGAAGAGACCGGTACTGACTTCATGAAAATCACCTCTGCAAGCGATTATGTATGCCTGCCGCAGGTCAACCGGCGCAGAACCGACATAGACTGGTTTTCCAACCGCATCCTTGCCATAACCGGCAACGGACAGGCGATAGCATACCTGTCGTTTCGCAACGGATTGACCAATGTATTCATAAAAGAACTAACCCGACAGGGAAGCTCAATACAGCGCACCAACCGCAGCAACGTGATTGACTTCTCGTTTTCGCCCGATGGCAAAACTCTCTGCTTCTCGGAAAATCGCGGTGACAACAACCAGATTTTCACAACCGATGCCACAAACGGTTATACCTGCCGCCAGATAACATCGGGCGCAATGGACTACTCACCGGTATATTCCCCCGACATGAAGCGCATATTCTTCTCTCGCCTCGATAGCCGGGGCGCGTCGATATGGAGCTACGACGTGGCAAACAATTTTATGTCAAGCTACAGCACAGGCATTAACCCGTGTCCCGTAAAAGATTCCTCATCCATCATTCTCTCACGCGTCAATAGCGACGGTAAAGGCGAAATATGGAAAATCAACTACGACACCGGCACAGAGGAATGTCTTGTCGCCGATGCGTTCAAGAGCTTCACCACCCCCTCCCTATCGCCCGACGGTCGATGGATTGTATTCGTGGGAAGCAGCCTCATCACCGCGCCGGGCATCGAGTACCCCAACACCGACCTGTATGCTATAAAGACCGACGGCACCGCCCTTACGCAGCTCACCTACCATGCTGCCGACGATTTAAGCCCGGTGTGGAGTCACGACGGCAAATATATCTATTTTATCTCGCAGAGAGGCGACTCCAACGCCACCGCTAACATCTGGAGAATGACGTTCAACTACTAATCATTACAAATTATTAAAACCCTATCTTATGAATTATTTCAAGACTTTAATTATCAGTATCTTCACCGTAAGCTGCGCGCTTCCCGCAGCCGCTCAGTTTGCCAACAGCGGAAACAATGCCGCTTCCTCAGCTACTCCCCGCCGCACTGTGACAATCTCGCCTTACGACCGTGTAAGTGTATCGTATGTTAACACCAAACTCGCCAATGATGCCAAAGGCGCCGACGACATTTCCCTCAACGGTGTAGGGCTCGATTATATCCACGGATTCAGCCTCTCTAAATCATTCCCCCTCTACCTCGAAACCGGGGTAAAAGCCACACTGTCATTCTTCAGCCGTGAAGATTGCGAATGGTATAATATCTGGAATGACGAGGCTGATGACAAAGATTACAAGACAACTTTCCAGACCCTTTCTGCTGCGATTCCTGTAAATCTCGCCTACAAATTTACCCTTTCAAATGGTGATGTATCAATAGTACCATACTTAGGTCTAAACTTCAAGCTCAACCTTATGGCAAAAGGTAAAGAAGTGTATGATCCCGAGTACGGTGACAAGGATACAGAAAAATATGATATGTTTGACAAGAAAGACATGGGAGACAAAGATGCCTGTTTCAAGCGTTTCCAGATGGGATGGCACATCGGTGCCGGACTTAACTACCGTCAGCTTTATATCGGTCTCAGCTACGGAACTGACTTTATGGAACTTTGCAAGAAAGTCAACACCTCAACTTTCTCCGTCAACGTCGGCTACAACTTCTAATCACGGCTAATCAATGAAAACCTTTATAAAGATTGCAGGCATACTTTGCCTGCTCTCTGTATTTCTGACATTCCCCGCCTGCGGCTCCGACGACGATGATGATAACGACAATCCGGACAATCCGGGGAATCTTATTGGAAACTGGTTTGAAGCGCCGACCGACAGCTCTCTACCGTCATTTATCTCATTCAGAAAAGACGGTACCTACCTGTTGGATGATTCTAAATCAATAGAAACAGGTAAATATGTTGTTTCCGAAGGAGAAATCGATTTCTATTTCGATGAAGAATTAGGAGAATACGGATATTCAACTTATGAATACGAATTTAAACGTGGTCAACTTATCCTTATTGACTTCAGTGGTCAATCGGTCTATGAAAGGACCAAATGCACGTCACTTGAGGAGTGCATGGAGGAATACGACTACTAACCATCAAACATATCTTTTTATGAAACATATAAAAATATTTTACGGTATATTCACAATCCTGCTGGCGACACTCACATTCACCGGTTGCACCTCCGATAACGACAATGAACACACCAACCCCGACATTCCGAGAGAAATTGTTGGTAACTGGATATATGATGACTCCCGTGAGCCGGAAATTTATTCATTCAAAAAAAATGGCGATGTCATTTTTCAATCGGCATATATTGATTATGACGACGAGTGGGTTTTAGAGTATATACGGGGAACCTATCGGATTTCAGGAAAAAAACTAATAATTACCCTGGAATATGATGACAAAGATTATGAAGATGTATATAATTACAGGATAAAGGATGACAAATTAACCCTGAATGATGAATCTGGGAGTGGAAGTGTTAATGGCTCGTTCATAACTTATACACGTACCTCGTATGAGTCACTCGAAGATTATCTTGAATACAAAGATTAATTACTATTATTTTTAAACTTTTTCAAAGCCTCCTACATATCAATCCGAATGTAGGAAATGTTAAATGATTTTCGGAGATTGCGGAGCGTGAGTTTCGCAATCTTTTTCATTTTCCGACAAGATGTATGCCACCGCGCCGGAATAGAGATAAAAAAAGTCATGTCGCAACGCGACTGAAATCCGCATCAGCAATGCCACATCAATGCTGCTCTTACGCAAAATCTTGTAGACATTCGTGCGGTCACAATACAATTTCTTTGCCAGCCATGACGGGGAATATCGCTCCCGCGACATATATCTGGCTATCTCATTGCCGATATGTATGTCGGGCATGAGACTCTCAGGATTGTCACACTTCATAAAAAGCATTTATTGGCGAATGCTTGAAATCCGAACGCACGGTCACTCCGGGACCCGGAAAGATAAAGCGCAGACGCGCTTGCAGCTTCCCCGGGCCCTGAGAATGCCCATGCATACAGACAAGTCGCGCCTGCGCAATAAACGCAGGATTCGCCCGACTTATTCACGTATGCATCAAAGAAATTTCTCAGGTTTCAGGGGATGCTCGAATAAACAGCAAATGCCGTGATTTATAATATTTAAGTTACTCTATCTCTGCTATACAACTAATTTTAGGGGTTTCTATAAACACAAAAATACAACTAAATTACCGATAAACGCCAATCAACCGCGCAAAAAATGGGCACAATCCCGATTTTGCGCACACAATGCCATCTCGAAACAGTATGCACCCCTACATCCCGCATAACCACCCCCACACTAAGCCATCACCGCGTAGCCGTAGGGGCGCCTGGAAGGGCGCCCGCCCCGCATCCCCAACTTTTCCGATAGGAAAAATCCAAACTTAGCCGGGCGGTTGAGCGTAGCGAAACCCCCGGACAGCAGCCCCAGCATTCACCGTTTCCCGCAGGGAATCATCCCGCAGCAAACATGGATGATTCCTACCGGAAACATCCCCAACGCCCACCCATTTCCGGGGGTTTCGCTTCGCTCAACACCCCGGCTACACAAAGATTATCCCTGACGGGAAACCAATCCCCACCCTCTGAAAACTGATAATTTTTTGTCCGCGCCGGCGCACTTCAGTGCGTCCCATCTCCCCAAGCCTCACCGCGTAGCTGTAGGGGCTGCTGGAAGGCAGCCCGCTCACACACACACCCAACGGCTTCGGGGTTATAGAATGACCTTAAGGTCCTTCGAGACCTTCAAGACCCTAAAGACTCACAACTGAAATCTGACAACTGAAACCGACAACTCCCCCGACAAAAAAGCGCGGCTCCGAAAGGGAACCGCGCTTTATATCGCGTAAGCCTATGATTATTTCTTGGCGGGATTTACATCGGCTACCTCAACCTCAAACACGAGAGTCTGGTTAGGACCAATCTTGGCGTAGGGCTGACCCTTCACACCGTAAGCAAGGTCGCCGGGGATGTAAAGCACATACTTCGCACCCTTCTTCATCATCTTCAAGCCCTCTCCGAAACCGGGAACAACCTGGTTGGGACGGAAGTTGCGGGGCTCACCCTTAGAATCGTCAAACACGGTGCCGTCAGTAAGTGTACCCTTGTAGATTACGGCTACCTGGTCGTTGTCGGTGATTGCATCACCCTCTCCCTCGGAAATCACCTTGTAGGAAAGACCCGATGCGGTAGTCTTCACGGTTGTGTCGGCTTTCTTCACAGAGTCGATATAAGCCTCGCCTGCCTTACGGCCTGCGACAGCCTCGGGAGCATTGTTGAGCTCCTCAAGCTTGCGCTCCTCGGCACGCTGCTGGGCGCGCTCCATTAGAGAGTTGAGAAGAGCCTGGTCGATAGCGGTGTCTGACACTGAATCGGCGGTGAAAGCCGCCTTGAATTCTTTCATGAACATGTCGCGGTCAACATCCACGCCCATCTCTTTTGCGAAATAGTTGAACTGCTGTGCGAAGCGTACACCCATGCTCAGACCCTGAAGATATGCCTCCTGGGTAGAATCGGCGTTGACTGCGGTCTGGATACCGCGAAGAAGTGCCTGCTTGTCAGCATTGTCTTCGCCCTGACGGGCAAAATTTTCAGCAAACTGGCTGCCGACAACCTTACCGAAAAGCATGGAAATAGAGTCGTTGGCTGCGGCATCGCCGGCAGTGGCTGCGTTTGACTTGCCACATGCGGTCGCGCTAAGAAGCACTGCGCCCACACCGCAAGCGAGAATAAATTTCTTCATCTGGATTTTGTTTTATTTACTTTAATGTGATTAGTTTACTTTTATCAGTTCCACGTCAAAGATAAGTGTGGAGTTAGGACCGATGATATTGCCGGCGCCCTGCGGGCCGTAGGCGAGCTGCGACGGGATGAAAAGACGCCATTTCGCACCCTCCTTCATCAGCTGGAGAGCCTCAACCCATCCGGGTATCACCTGAGTCACACCAAATGTAGCGGGCACACCACGCTCGACAGAGCTGTCAAATACAGTGCCGTCGATAAGCTTGCCCGTGTAATGTACGGTCACACTGTCGGAAGCGACAGGCTGCTTGCCGGTACCCTCCTGAAGCACTTCATACTGAAGCCCCGAAGGAGTCACGTTAACTTCAACACGCTTGCCGTTTTCCTCAAGAAATTTCTTTCCGGCAGCCTCGTTAACCTCGCCCATCTTGGCGGCGGCAGCCTGCTGCTCGGCTTCCATTGCCTCAAAAAAGTTCTTTATTTCGAGTTTTGCCTCATCGTAGGTCATCTTGGGCTGTACGCCTTCAAACACAGCTGCAACGCCATCGGCAAAATCCTGTACGTTGAGAGTCTTGATGCCGGAACTACGGAAATTGTTTCCCATGCTCAAGCCAAGCGCATAGCTTATGCGGTCTAAATTCTGGTTATCCATAATTGTTATATATTTAATTATATTTTCTTCTACCTTATTCGGCTCGCAAATTTATGCAGAATATTTGGATTGTCAAAAAATAACTGATTTTGAGCCTATAAAGTTCAGGAAATTAACTACTGATAACTCAACTTCCGCAAGCGAAAGTCGAGAGGTTAAAGGGTTATAAGATTATGCAATGTCACTAACTTAAGACACAAGAGCCATAAATCCCCACAAGGGGATTCATCTTGGTAACAGCGGGTAATGCCGAAGGCATACCCGTGGCTAACGACATCTTGCCCATTTCGGGCAAAATTCTTAAGTTAGTGACATTATAAGATTATGAGGTTATAGGGTTAAAAATAGGAACTTCGAGACAGGATGGATTATTCTAAACCCTAAACCTTAAACCCTAAACAATCAGTCCCGTGACTCGCCAAAGAGGGCATAGAGACGGTTGAAACGCTCAAGGGAATCGCCTCCGTGGCGCGCGATGGAACTGCGCACACGCGACAGCGGCTTCTTCTCCATCGTACCGCTCTTGGAATAAAACTTGTCGGCGTAACACACAAGCTTTTCAAGCAGTGTCTCGGGACAGTAGTCGGCAAGCGGCAACGGAAGATCCTGGGCGAGAATATCCTCCATCGTGATTCCGGTGCCGGTGTGACGTTCAGCCACACGCGCCCACTCCTCAGGTGCACCCTCCTCGCGGAGCAGCTTACCCCCTATCACGCCGTGCATCATGTAAGGCTCGGCACCCTCGCACCCTATACCCTTGGCATCAGTGGCGAAAATGCCTATGTCGTGGAGCATTGCCGCTCCCTCGACCTCATACGGGTCGAGACCGAGACCACGGTCACGGTTGATGGCGAGCGCAAGTCCCGCCACCTGACCTGCGTGCTTGAGATATATAGCACGCAGGCGGTTGTCATCGGGATAATATTTATCGATTATCGCCCTGAAGTCGCAACGGTGTTCCGGCATCAGTCGATAATGGTGTTCCAGTTGTGAATATCCTCTTCCTCGCCGAGCTGGATGGCACGGAGCTTGTTGTAGAGAGCCGTAACCACGGGACCGGCTTTACCGTCGGAGCAGAGCACATATTTCTTGCCGGTGTCAAGGTCATCGATTTCGGCAACAGGCGATGCGACGGCGGCGGTACCGCATGCGGCAGCCTCCTGAATCTCCGAAAGCTCCTCAACAGGTATGTGACGCTGCTCGACCTCGATGCCCATGTCGCGGGCTATCTGCATGAGGCTCTTGTTGGTTATCGAGGGGAGTATTGACTCCGAAGCAGGCGTGATATACTTGCCATCCTTGATTGCAAAGAAATTGGCGGGTCCACACTCGTCAAGATATTTTTTCTCCTTCGGGTCGAGATAAAGCACTGCAGAATATCCGAGGGCGTGGGCGCGTTCACCCGCCTCAAGACTGGCGGCATAGTTACCACCCACTTTCCAGCGACCGGTGCCCTTCGGTGCCACGCGGTCAAATTCGCGCATGATACATATATTCGTGGGCTTGAATCCTTCCTTGAAATACGGGCCTACGGGAGTGACGAGGATAAGGAACAGATATTCCTTCGCGGGCTTCACGCCGACCTGTGCCGACATGCCTATCTCCAGCGGGCGGATATAGAGTGACGCGCCGCTGCCGTAAGGGGGCACGAAACGCTCATTGAGCTTCACTACCTTTTTCACCATTTCGGTGAAAAGTTCTACCGGCACAGGCTCCATCATGATACCCTTTGCCGACTCGATGATGCGCTTGGCGTTCTCCTCCAGACGGAATATGCGAATCTTCCCGTCTTTTCCACGGAAAGCCTTCAGCCCTTCAAACACTTCCTGACCATAGTGCAGACAGGTGGCGGCAATGTGCATGTCGATAGTCTCTGACTGCGACACCTCGATGTCGCCCCACTTGCCGTCGCGATAATAGCAACGCACGTTGTAATCGGTGGGCATATACCCGAATGACAGGTTGCCCCAATCTAATTCATTGTTCATAGTCAAGTTTATGACAGGTTATAGCCGCGAATTTAGCGATAATTATTTAAAGCACCACGCTTTCCCCCCGAAAATCTCACGCAATCCTACCGCACTCTATTTCGTTTTTTAGGAATTGGAACACATATACAGCTCCTTGAGAATACAATCCACAGGCAGGATCATTGACTTTTTCAAAAGTTTTTGACCTATAAAGTTCATCAAGCATCCCAATGTCACTAACTTAAGGTGCAAGAACCATAAATCCCCTTGGTTCAACCCCGTAGCGGGTTGCATAGCCACTTGATTAGCACACATTTATACTACCCGTTTCAGGGTTGTATAGTGTGGTAGGGCATGATTTCCACGGGTGCCCCATCCGGGGCTACCCGCGGTTAACTCTCTCTTGCCCATTCCGGGCAAAATCGTTAAGTCATTAAAATGGATTGCAGGAAAACCAAGATAGTGTCACGATTACGGGGCGGCTCAGTGGCTTTCAGGGATTATTTTATTTAATGTAATCGCCGGGGCATCGGCAGTGGACACGGAGTCGGCATCCTGTCTCAGCAACACGTTGACCAGATTTGTATCGAATGGCTGATTGACAGCCATTAAGAAAATATCATCGGGAGCCGCGCCGTAGAAAACATACTGGGTAAGCTCCGTCTTTCCCGGTCCGACAAGGATATAGGGCATCTCATCGTCATATCCGACAGGAAGCATCAGGCTCGGAACGGTATCGCCGGAACCCGGCTTTACTATATTTACAAACATTGGCTCGCTCCCATCGTTTTCAATCATGAAATGCCATAGGGAATCAGTTTCCTCCCTGACGACCCTGCATCTCAATGAAGGATTTTCCGGTGCCGACGACTTGCGTATAATCCCGGCGATAGCACCCTCGATTCCGCTACCGGCACTTTGGTCACGGTAAGACACTCCTTTGCGCGGAGTACGCTTCTCCGCGTCATGATTCCATACTTCCATCACCTTACGCGCAACAGCTGCAGTGGTATTGTCGGAATTGCGGCGCGCCTGCCTGATAATTTTCCTGACGGTCATTTTACCGGTCTTTTCCGGCGAGTGATAGACTGCCTTGGTCTTTTCATCGAGAATACTGAGCTTCGAACCTGCCGTCAGTTGAATGACAGTGTTGTTGTCGACATATTCGTAAGGCTCTGCGGCATGAGTGCCGGCGGCGTCATTTACTGACACTTGCCCCGTCACATTCAGCACCCGCAGTTTGGAACCTGCAGGAATCGCCATTATCACGAGACACAGAAATGTGAGAATATAATGTTTCATCGCTTATGAGATTTCTTGTGAGATTTATGGTTTATAAACGCTTCCGCACCACACCAGATATCGACAGCGAGAGCTGCGGCACCGACCATGAGCAGCGGGCGCGAGAAATTGATGCTTAGTCCTGTGTGAAGATATATAAAGGTGCCACCGGTCACTATCAGCAGGAGCAACGCAATCTGCGAGACACGCATGATCAGCTGTCCGCCGCGCCATGACTGACTACGCAGATTCAGGAACACGAACAATGTACAGAAAACAATGGCAAGCAGCCAGTCAAACCATTCGGGAGAGTTCCTTACATCGCGGAATGAATCAATCATTGTCGCCACGGAGGTAGCATGTATAAGCATTCCTGACATCTCCGCCGAAACCGGCGTAGAGTGCATGTCGGCGGCATCAGAGAGTGTACCGATAAAGACAGCCCTGCCTTTGATTATCTCGGGATGAAGGGCAAGCTGTTCGGGCTTCAGGATATGGAAATCATAATGACCGTAGTGTATGAGACCATGACTGTCGGCAATCTTTCCCACCGGCAATCCGGGACGAAGAATCTGCGCCACTTTAGCCGCCATCGACTCACCGTCGGCAAGAAGACGCACCGTATTGGAAGCACCCTCGGTATATAATTCGACATGCCCCTCGATAAGCTCCGGCACTTGATTATAGATATATGACGTAGTGTCGGGAACTACGGTCAAAATGCCGGAATCAAGTACATCACAAAGAAGCGAATCAGTCTCCGGCTGCGGAAAACCCCACAGGAGATCGATTGCAATCACTTTCGGGTCATAAAGCGTTATCTCGTCGATAACGGAGGCTATCTCACGACGCGAAAGACCATCTATAGGCACCAGCACCACATCGTCACACAATGTGCGTACACTGCCCGCTTGCTCGACCATCTGATAGAAGTCGCCGGTCTCAAAATCGGCAGCCTTGTCAGCAGGGACAAATGAGCCGAGCTCCCCGAAATCATACAGCACCAGCCATGCCATGACAAAGGCCAGCGTGACGATAGCCGGAAGACGCAGAAGCGGAACTATGTGATGCAACTTTTTCATGAAGTTCAATCAATTACAACAAAAGCCGCCCAAGAGGCGGGATTATCTCCACCATGCGCGGCACACGCATCGGCAAGCGCCTTCCTCAACGTGCTCCCTTTCAGAAGTTCCTGATAAAAAGCGGTCATGATACGCTGTGTAATCACATCGTCAACCGACCATAGCGACATCACTATGCTGCCGGCACCGCTCTGCTTGAAAGCACGTGGCAAGCCGAAGACACCTTCCGCCTCGATGTCGCCCAAACCGCTCTGACACGCGGAGAGCACGACCACACGGCTGCCGCTCAAATCCATACGTGAAATCTCGGCCGCCGTTAGAATACCGTCATCGACACCGTCACGCAACATCATATTCTCGCGCCAATGATTGTTAGCGCCTGAAAGCACCAGTCCGCTGCGGAGCAATGACGATTCTTCGTCCGGAGACTGCGACGGGATATAGAAGCCGTGGGTCGCGACATGCAGTATCCCCGGAGCATGACCCGACATTGACTTGAAATAATCCTCCGTACCCTCATCGGCGGTCACTGTGACAGGCTCACATTCCGACGGGTCCAGCACTTCGGCAATCGCCAGCATTTCCCGCCGTGTGCCCGGAAGATACGCCCAAGGCGAGATGCCGTGACCCAACCGCAGTGAGTTTCCCGCCCCTAAAGCTTCATAATCGGCATCAAGATCGACATTATAGTCCAATCCACCCCACACAGCTACCTCACCCTGCATCGGGATAGATGAAGACACCAACGCCCTGGTAGAGCTGACACGCACCACATCAAAAGTACGGCTCACGGGTTTACCGTTTAAAGGAAGATGCTCGAAAGCGATACTGTGATATATGCCGTCGGGGGAAATGTACAGCCTGCCCGAACTATTGAAATGCTTCAGAATCGGCGACCAGAACGCACCGGCGAGCAATGTCGAATCAGCATAAATCGCATTACGGTCAAGCGACTCGACCATCGTCTGCGAAGGCAACGGCTCCACTACCACATTTCCATCTCGCCCCATGATAAGAGCCTCGTAGGCATAATAGCCGTCAGTACCGACATGGCGCACTATCTCCACGGCACGGTCATTCTCCCCTAGACGCCCGCAGATTTCCGCAACGGAGACTGACGCGCCACGGGTATAATCGCCTATCTGAGCCACGCGCCGTTGGATGTTTCGCTCGATTGCCTCGATTGCCGCATTGTTGGCGGCATCGCGCGGCTCACTCAGACGCAGCTGCAGCCGCTTGAAGTCGGCTTGCAACGCCGTATCGCCCGACTCGGCTATAATGGTGCGCAGCCGGGTGGAGGTATCAAGCAAAATCCCCTTGTTGGCGAGAGCCGCCTCATAGCGCAACACGCCCACCTCACTGTCAGGCAAGCGCAGTCCGTGGATATTGTCAAATATGTAATACTGCGACTGCCAGAACTCGTGACGCTCGCTGTCGGTCATATACACGAAATCGTGTTGCATGGTGTTGCGCAGGTCATCGAGCAGCCCACTGTATAACTTTATCGCCTCGCCGGATTGTCCGACATGGTAAAATGACCTCGCCATATTGTTTTTTATGGTCCTGTTCAAGTCGGGGAACATCTCCAAGTCGATATATCCGGCAGCCTTTTCATAGCACTCCAATGCCTCGCGGTGCATATCCTTGGCGGCATAAGCCGTGCCGAGGTCGGCGGATGTTACCGCAAGCTGTTTATAATTTTTATCGGCAAGATATTGCGGCAAAAGTTCCTGATAAATTTTTATCGCCATATCATTGTCGCCGGCATAAGAGTAAAAGGTGGCAAGCCTGTAAGCTACATCCCATCTCATAGCATCGCTTATGCCACTGCCATCGCCCATTTCCGACACAATGTCAGCAGTCTCGGCACATGCCTGCTCCATGACATCCCATTTCTTCACGTTTTTAGCACACTGCGCCTTATCCGTAGCCGCCAGAGCCGCCGCTCCCAGGTCACCGACAGTGCGAAGAATACCGATAGCCTCGTCGTACAGCCCCAGAGCCTTATCAGTGCTGCCATAAGAGGCGAGAAAAGCGGCATATCCGGTAAGATTTGCCGCATAGTTGTCGGGTGACGTGTTGACCCTGAGGAGCGAGACCCATGCACTGTCGGCACGGGCGAAGTCACCGGTCATGTCGTAATATTTTGCCACGGTGGCAAGCAACGGCATGGATGTGAGTGAGGTGTGACGCTCAGCAAAAGGGACTTTCTCGACTATGCCGGAAAGGAGCGCCCCATATTCAAGCAAAGTGGAGGTGTCACCGATTTCAGCGGAAAGCTGCGCAATCTCCGACATCACCTGAACGCGCGATTTTGCCTGCTCTGAAATGTCATGCTTATCCATGAGCGAAAGCTGTTCCTTATCCAAAGCAAGAGCCTCGGAAAAGCGGCGTTCAGCGATGAGCCTGTTATATCGGCGCACATAGACCTGACGCATCTTATCGTACCAGTACTCACAGTCACGATGCCATGCAAAGGCGATGTCATACACTTCATCAGCCGCTTTGTCAAGCCCCGCACTCTCAAGCGTCTCCACCGCCTTGAAGAAGGCATCGGGGGCGAGATTATCCACTTTAAGAGCCGCCTTCACATACGCGTCAGCCGCATCGCGGGGACGATTGAGAGCGCGACAGGCGTTTGCCAGCTCATAATACAGCTTGCCGTCAGCATCGGGGTTAGCGGCAACGTAATTTCCCAACAATTCCGCAGCAAGAGCGAAATCATCGTCAAAATACATAGCCGTGACAGCCTTTTCGAGCACCGCCTTTGCCTCAGCATCGGCTGACGGTGAAGCGGGAAGAGCCGGTGCGGGAGAGCACAGGACTACAACCCATATAATGAGAGAAAAAAGTCTACGCAACACTATTCGTAATAAGTATATTTATACATAGAGGTATAATCCTGCCCGTTGGCGGTAGCAGTGGCGCGGGCAGGGTTACCATGCTCATCATAATCCTCGGTAGTTACGGTCATCTCCATCTCCGGGGCGGTATTGTCGGGCGACACGACCTTGCATCCGATAAGATGCCCATCCTCGTCATAGATATAATTGTAAACGGCAGTCTTACCATCGGCGACAACAACCTTTTGGAGAAGAGTACCGTTACCGTCATCATTATAGCCGACAAAACGGTTCTCGCCAGCCACGAATATGAAGCTATTCTTTTCTTTCATCCAACCGTAAGTAAGCTCGGCACCCACAAGGTTACCATCCTTGTCTGTGACAGTCGCGTTCACTGTACCATCGTCGTTCCATTTATAGACAGCAGTCATGTCCTTGGCGTTAATCTCCTTAATGACACGCCCCTGGCGGTCAAACTCAAGGTATTCGTGACCATATCCGATGCCCACACTCTTGCATGACTTGACGGGACCGCGCAGACCGTTGGCAATCACGGTCATGTTTTCAGTAGCGGAAACAGCAACAGCACACAGGATAGCGATAAGGGTGATGAAATTTTTCATGTGAGTAAATGATTTGGTAAATAATATTTTCATGTATTTCACAAAGTTACAATAAAATATGAGACTTCACCTATTTTACGCGGGAAAAATCAAGAGGGTGAGAGGGCAACGTGGAGGGCGATGGCGCGGGTCATGAGGATGTCGTCGTGGTAGCCCGGCTTTGCCCCGTAGCGACCGGCGGCATCACACTCATACATATCCAGCTCGTCGCAGGCATCGAGGTCGCGCTCTATGTAGCCACGGTCGCGCACAAGCCCGATGAGACGGGTAATAACCATCGTCTTGGTGGCACGGTTAGTGTGAAACCCGACGCGAGGCTCCGGGGCGAGGGTCACACGGTCGCGCGCCACACGATAATAGAGGTTGCGGTAGACGTGGTTAAGCTCAGAGAGGGTGAAGAGGGAGTTGTCGGCATCCTCGGTCTCAAGGGTGTTGCTCTCGATTACAAGAAGCGCCTCGTCGTACCACTGCGCGATAGCCGCCGCTTTCCATGTGAGCAGGTCATGATCGATATGACCGCGCCACTGCGCCACTACCTCCGGGCGTCCGTCGGGAGTGAAGGTGTCAATAACGGAAATCACGGAATAGTCGCTGCGGTCGGAGCGGCCGCCGATATCGACCGCAGTGACATAACGACTGTAGCACCTTCCGCCCGACTGCGGCCATTTCCACACTTTCAGCCGCCCGAGAGTGTCGTGACAAAACTCCTTGACCACCAAAGCGCCATAGCCCACGGGAGCAGAGGTGACGAGTTCCCCGACAGCGACAGGGTCGCAACACCCTTCCCGCAACGCCTCGACACCGGCAGGAGAAAACACTGAGCGCGACGTGGAGGCAAACGCCTCAAGGTCGTCGGAGGGGAACTCAGCCGCCATCTGTGCCGGGGTGGCATACTCGCGCCGCTTGTCGTGATACCACTGAATCTGCTCCAGAGTGCAACCTTTCTCCCAGAGAGCGCGCTCACGGGCATCCATGCCATCCCACAACGCGGCGGCATCAGTGACAGGCGAGGAATAGATGTCGATTTCGTGCCAGGGCACAAAAACGGCTGTCTTGTCGCTGTCGCCACGCTTCGAGCGCATCCATTCGGCATGAAAATAGTTGCCGACCCCGTTGGCGGTACTTTCCAGTACAATCAGGGAGCAGTCGACTCGCGCCACACCGCCGCTGACAGCACGGATAAACGCCTCGGGCGACCTCATCGCCGAGTCACACCAGAAAGCAACCTCGCTGAGATGAGCCATCACGAAGTCAAAACCGCGCACGGCATCCTGGCGCTCGCTTGAAGCGAGTGTCACGCGGCAGTCACGCCCGGGGAGGACACGGGTGTTGATCGAACGCTCGAAAGGGCGAAACTCGGGTGCGGTCTCCTCCTCCCAGAGTTCCGGGGGATAATTGTCGAGCATCTTTCCATACATGGCGCGGATAGCCGCCGACGTATCCTTGACATGGGCGCAGATGAGCGAATGCCAGTTGCGACGCAAGCAGCACTGTATCCACGCCATATACATAAGAACAAGAGTCGAGCCGCCCCACTGACGCGCCTTCAGCATAATCAGGCGTATAGGCTGCGCGGCGAGGCGCATGCCCTCCATGATGGAGAGCACACGACGCTGCGGACGGTTGAGACGAAGGCGCACATCGCGACCGGTGAGCTTGTCGCGGATGGTGACGCATGTAGCAGCCCAGTATTCAAAGTCGTGACGGATGCGGAGCCGCTTCCACGCCAGGGAGGAGGCGCGCACGACGGCAAACTGCGGGTCGTCGACCATCGTGACCGGCACATGTTCCAACGTGCCGTCGGGGGAGAGCATCTCCCGGCGTTCACCACCCGCGCCTACGCCGGTGACCGGGTCGTAAGGAGTGGCGAGAAGCGCGTTGCGCCGCTTGTTTTCGAGGATAACGGAGTCAATCATGGTTAATAGACGAGATTTACCGCCGAGAGCGCGGAGCCGGCAGCCACGGTGCCCTCGATAGATACCGAAAAATAGATAAAAGGACATGGGAAGATAACAGGGAGAAGCAAGGGCGCGTCGACAGAGCCGTCGACCTCGACTGACGCAATCAGCGAGAGACAGCGCGAACCGTTGTCACCGTAAAGACTCACGGTGAGCTGCGCCGATGAGGAGACAAGATGCACTTCCACTCCCCGCAAGGCAAGCGGGACACCGCTGCGGGCGAGGCGCAGACGGCGTTGCCAGCGCACATCGACCTGTGACGCGGGTACACCGGGCGGCGCAAGAATATGAGTCGCTGAGCAGAGCAGCAGCCTGTGACCGTCGCCGATGACGGAATATTGCGCCGAGCCCGGGAGAACGGAGGAATGCCATGAGCCGTTAGGGCTGCGCACCCTCAGCAACGTGGCACCGGTGACGCAGTAAAGCCGTCCGGTAGAGCCACACCATCCTATAGCGGAAGCAGACACAGAGTCGGCTATCACCTTTGCGCGCGAACCTCCGACAGAAAGTAGATTGCGCCCGGAGAGAGCATATACACCATCGGGCGACCATGCGACATGACGCGCCGAAACGACACTGCGTGAGTCGATGAGATGAGCCGATACTGCTTTCATTGCGGCACTCACGGCGACGGCATGGATGCCTGCCGAGCCGAAGATGTAGAGATGACGGCGCGCGAAATCCCAGCTGCTTGACGAGCGAGAGGCGGGGGTAATCGCCGCAATAGTGCCGGGGGTTGCCTCAAGGGCTGAAACGGGAGCCAACGGGTCGGCGAAAAGAGCGGATAGAATCAACCCCGGATGACGGCGGAAATTGCGGCGCACGAGAATCGCAGCTGAAGGGGAAGAAGGGGTAGCTAAGGTAGCTAAATTAGCTAATATAGCGGCGGAGGAGGAGACACCGGGGGTGAGGGGAAGGGTGAGGCGGGAGGTGCCTGAGGGGCGTGTGATTTCTATCTCTATGAGGCGCGCGGCGGGATGGGGATATGATATGAGCTGCGATAGCTTTACGGGAGCATTCGCGGAGCCGCTTTCCTCGAAGGAGAGGATTTCATCGTCGTAGCCGTCATCGGAGGCGATAGTTACGCGCACCATAGCGGACCAAGGCTCCGATGCGGCGACTGCGGTAGCCCACGCCGACACGCCCTGCGGGAGGGCATTGAGCGACGTGATGTCGCCCCAAGTGACCATATCGCCGTCGACACAAGCTGTAGCGGCTGAAAAGGCGTGAGGAGCCGCCCACCGGAGCATTGCATCGGGGGAAGGATTACGCGTGGAAATCGCGCGCAAATATGAGTCGCAGAGCGCGGCTGACATGACTTTCGACGGACCGATGGCATAGACGCTCTCCTGCGATGCCACACCGCTAAAATAGCTCAGGTCGATGACACATGAATCACAATCTTTTTCCTCGATGCGGTCGAGCAACCCCATGACCATCGACCCGAAACCGGGATTCTGCGGGATTGAAAGGCGCAATACGGGCGCAGCGGAAGTGCCGGCAAAGGTCATGTCGAGCGGAGAGTTGACGCGGGAGCGCGAAAGGGGACGCGACCAGAACACGCGCGCCCTTACGGCATCGCGCCAATCGGAGGAAACACGTGGAGGCACGACAACAGTAAGACCGAACACGGGAACGGAGAGCGAGGCATTAACAGTCGAGATATAGGAACCTCCCGACTGATTAACATTAACATCACAGGATAAGGGTGAATCAAAGCCGTCAGGCTCGACGAGCACGGGGCTTGACCGATATAGCACCCTACCCTGCGCATCGAGCAGATGATACCAGGCGAGCACCGGGGCGGCATAGCAGTCATCGGAGGCGGCAGAGGTGAAACAGCGGTCGCAAGCGTCGGTCACGGAGGCAGCGAGGGCACGGCGGTCGGATTCGTCGAGCGGTCCCGCCCAATGGGTGTAAGAGCCTTTGAAGGTGACCTGCGGCACACGGGATGAGAGCGCAGGACGGCTGACAGCACGGAAAGAGATGGAAGGATACACGGGACGCTCGCCTATGACGTTGATTTTGTCGGTGGAGAGGTCGTAATCGACAATCCAGGGTCCGAGCTTTGTCATGAAGATGAGGCGCGAGCCGGTGTCGGCGAGTGTGAGGAAATCGGCATGGAGTGTGCCGAGGGGTGTCGAGCCGTTGCTGTCGGAGATGGAGAGATTGCGACCGGAGAGCATGAAGACGCGGGTGCCGAGCTGCGGGGAGTATTTGATGGCGACAGGGAGAGCGCCGGGAACGGGCGTTGTCGCGGGCGGGAGGGCTTCGGCGAGGAGGGTATCGCCGGGAGCGGTCACGAGATTTTTCACGATGAAATCGGTGTCGTCAAATCGATAACAAGCGGAGAATGCAGGGAGTGTATTCATAGTATAGATGATTTTTTGTAGCAAAGATAAGGGGCGCTAGAGGGGCGGCAATGTAGAAATGGGGAATTTTTTCGCTTCAGCTGAAGCGAAAACGAGGAATGATGAGGCGAGTTGAAGCTCGAGGGCTAATTTAGCTACGATAGCTATTTAATAAAAAAGCCCGGCGGGTGCCGGGCTTTTTTTAGTGGGGGAATTTTGATTAGTTTTTGGCGCGCATGATGCCGTCGATGGCATAGGTATTGATTGCGGTACCGGTTGTGCGGTTGATGTCGCCGCCGGTTTCCCAATAGCAAGGAACGCACTCGTTATGGAGAGCTGCGCGTGTAACGACCTCATTCCAGTAAGCGCGAGAAGCCTCATGCTTAGCGACATCGAGATCAGCGTATTTGTCAACGGTGCGAATCATCGGGGCATACTCGCCGAGGATTACGGGATAGCCATTGTCAACAAATTTAGCTTTCATCTTGGCAAACTGACCTTCAATCTCTGCCTCGTTCATGTAAGTGCCGTTGTTGTGGATGCTGCCGGCAACGTGGTTGTCGCTACCGTAGTACCACCATGTCTTGCCCCAGTCGGCATCGTCTTCCATGAGAGCGAACTGATAGGGATCGTAGAAGTGAATCTCAACCATGAGACGGTCGGCAACAGCGTCAACAGGCATCACGTAAGAGTCAGCGACAGTAGCGTCGATGTTGGTCTGCGGGCCCTGCACGACGAGAGTACGGGTAGCGTTGTTACCGCCGGTAGCACGTACAGCGTCGATAAATGCCTGCTCGTATTTGGTAAGAGCCTCAAGAGCGGGAGCACTAATTGTGCCGTTCATTCCCGGCTCGTTCAGACCGGCGAACACGAGGTGCTCATCGAAAGCGTTGAACTCGTTGGCGATCTGAGTCCACACATCGGCAAGCTGCTCGGCGAGTGAAGAGTGATAGCCTTCTTCAAGACGGTTTTCAATCCAACCGTTATCCCAATGATCGTTAAGGATGACATAAAGGTCATTGTCGATACAGTAGCTAACAACCTGCTTTACACGTGCAATCCACTTGGGATCGATGGTAGTGGTTACAGAGTCATTGCCCATCACGTCCTTAACCTTCTCATAGTGGCTTACCCAAGCGCAAGGGATACGTACAGCATTGAATCCCATAGCCTTAATACCTGCCACATAAGTGGGGCTTACCTGCGGATTACCCCAAGAAGTCTCACCATCGGGAGCTTCGAGAGTGTTACCGATATTGACAGCGACACCCATCTTCTTTGCAATCTCAGCAGCAGTGCTCTGCATGGGGAGACTACCGTAGTTAAGATTGTAGTCGAGTGCGCCTTCCTGGCTAACAGTAATGAAGCGGGCTGAATTGAACGCGCTGATGGCTATAGTAGCAGAACGGGGAGCCTGCATATTGCCGTTGGCATCCTCATTAGGCTCGATTACGAAATTGAGCTTGTAGGTGTTATTTTCACCGGCAACGGGGTCGCTGACAACAATCCAAGAAGCATCGGCAGAAACGGTAGGGCGAACCGATGCAGTCACATCGATTGACCAATCCTGACCGGCAGCGGGGACAGCAAGCTCGGTGACGGGGACAGCCACCTCATTTATGACGGTAGTGTCGTCGTCATCGCAGGCGCCCATGGAGAAACCCAGGGCGACTGCCGACGCAGCTAATAAAAATGATTTAAATTTTATCATTGTATAAGTCTTTTCTTAAGGTTAAAAATCATTCAACAACAGAAGGCACATAAACCTTTATACCTGATACCTTGACCTTGCTTGTGTCAACAAGATCTTTCCAGAGGTTGTAAAGTTCGATAGTCCAAACGACAGCACCTTCGCAGAAGCCACCAAGATGAGCCTGCACGGTGTAATGACCGTCGCCTGTAACCTGAGCAGCACCGGCAACAGCACCACCCCAGTAACTTGGATCCCAACTTGCATCGGCAAACGAAAGCTCGGTCTTGTAAGGAGTGCTTGCGCCCTCTACGAGATTACCGTCGATACCTTCAATATCAAACTCAACTGTCATAGTACCGGCAGAGAAAGCAAGCCAAGAATAGTCAACGCCAAGACCCTTGGTGTCGCCATACTCGTTGTAAATCTCGATACGACCGTCAACGCCGTTACCATCCTTGTTGCCAAAGACACCGCTACGGCTGTCAACGGCAACCTCAACTATAGGCGACTCCTTTGCATCAAGATTAATGCTTTCAATCTTCACCTTAATCTTTTCGGTATCGACAAGATCCTGCCACAAGCCGTAAAGCTCAACACACCAAACAACGGCACCGTTTGCCACATCGGCAATCTCGCAAGATACAGTGTATGTGCCGTCACCGTTAACGATATCCGCCCACTGCGGAGTACCACCCCAGTAGCTCGGATTCCAGTCAGCATCGGCGAATGAAAGCTCTGCCTTGTAAGAACCGGCAGCACCTTCCACAAGATTGTCATTGATACCTTCAATAGAGAAAGTAACCGACATATTGCGGCTGAAATAAACATCATCAATATTTACAGGGGAATCAGCCTTAGTATCGCCATACTCGTTGTAAATCTCGATACGACCGTCAACGCCGTTACCATCCTTATTGTTAAACTTCACCTTATCGCTGTCAACAGCAATCTTACGGAATGAACGACCTGCAACGGGGCGAACAGAAAGAGCCTGATAAACGGGGGCGTTGATACGTGAGTTGTTAGAGTTAGAGAAATTATATGCAACTGAATATTTATCAGCAGCAAGCGATCCAGTCTGATAGTATCCCATAGCACCAGCCTCAGTAACATCATTCACTGTGCGGCTACCTGCAGCGGGGAGGAAGATAGAATTCCCGTTAGGACCGGTAAGCTTATAACCAGCCACACCGTCAACGGTTGTCCACTCCTTAGTACAACTTGTGAAAAGTTCACGGAACTGCTCGGCAGAGGGAAGAAGGAGCTTGCTGTCGGAAGCAACAGCAGCCACGTCAAGTTCAGTGTCATACAGGTTGGCAGAACCATAATATTTGGTAATGGTGGTGTTAAGTACACCAGACACATCGCCGAAGCCATAGTAACCGCCAAGCTCAGACTCAGAAGTAGCACCGAGGTTATACTTAGCCCACTTCACGGAAAGACCGAGGTCAACGAGATCATTGTCAAAATCGACCTCATAAGCGGGAGTCGTGAATGACTTCACCTCACCGTAGATAACGCCTGAACCAAGGTCGGCATAACCTGCATAATAGTAAGTGCGGGTAGGCACGAGACCCTTCATAGTCAAAGCGAAATCAGAAGCACCGGCAGCAGCGGGGACAATAAGACCTGCGCGAACTTCCTCCTCATCATCGAAGGGAGATATCACGATACCGTAGGTAGCATCGGCAGGAGCCCCGGTAACAGACGCGCCAAGAAGAGCGGAGAAATTACCGATTTCAGCAGCATCCTTAGTGGTGACCACAGCATCGGTAGTAACGATGCTCTTTACATCACCGGTAAAGGTGACACGGCCCTGGAGCTTTGCAAAAGCCTGATAGTAGATGGTAGTGCCATCGGCAAGACCGGTAAGCTCAGCAGTGATAACACCATCGACAATCGAGCCAGTGATATCCTGATTGAGGCTTCCCTCCTCAGTACCGTAGTTGAAACCTACGGTATAAGAGGAAGGAGAACTGTTTTCAAGCCCTGCGACAGTACCGTGCAGGGTAGCGGTAGTGGCGGTGACATCAGCTGAACCGGTCACAACCGACTGTGCGTCGAGAATGGGGGTAGTGTTGACGGTTATGTCGTCATCGTTACAAGCCGTGAAGGCAAGCCCCGCAAACAGCGACAAATAAAGAAATATCTTAGATTTCATAGAAAAATTCTTTAAAATTGGTTTATTCGATAGTCATCGAGGTAATTACGGGAGTAACTGCGGCAGCGTCTACATTACCATCGGCATCAAGCGGAGAAGCCACGAGACCAGTCTGCTGAATACAGATTGACAGACAGCCTGCATCAAACGTGACAGCACCCGAGCCTGAAGTATTATCGTAGACGATAGTAGTCTCACCACCAGTAGCAGTATTAACCGATACAGCGGTAGCATCATTGAATCCGGCACCATCAGCATTTGGCCACAAACCGGCACCTACGTTGTGACAAAGAATTGCCTTCGGCTGAGCGCCGGCAGCCCATTCCAGACCATCAATCTTGAATGTAATCTTGAGAATCTGTTTTTTCTTCACTTTCACAGAAGTAATGTCGAGAGGCCATGTCTTGTCACCTGCCCAAGCGTTGAAGAGCTCAATACGGTAACAGTTGGCATTACCGCTGTCAAGATATCCTTCAAGAACCGAATTGTCGACAGGAATAACAACAGGACCGGTAGCACCACCACCGATAGACTCAGGAACAAGGTTAAGAACGATGTAACGATTGACAGTGCCGTTCTGATCAGTTCCGTAAGGGACACCGAGCTGTAGACCGTCGTCTACATTGCATTTGAATACCCGGAAGTCGGTGCCTGCAACCTTTGCATTACCTGACTTGAGAAGGGTCACCTCATCGTTGAAATGAATCTGACCGTCGGCGGCAGAGAAAGAAGTTTTAAACGCTTCACCAGAGTAAGGCTTGTAGAAATCATTTTCAATGACAGCCTTGAGACCGTCACGGGTAAGTGTCAGATTAAAATCGCCGGTATAAGCGGGGCAATCCACTGTACCATAAAGATTCTGAGTCTCCCATCCATTTGTACCGGTACCATTCCACTGGATGATATCGTAAGGAGTATCCTCGTCAAGATGATAGACAACTTCAGCAGCCTCATAATTCACGTCGTTGCTTGAAACGGTGAAGAGCAGACGCTCAAGGATATCATTCTTATAGTAGTCTTCGTAAACGGGGAATTCGGGCTTAGCCTCCTCAATGAGCTCCGGACCGAGGGGAATGGTCACGGTGCCATCCTGCACATCGGCAGCAACGAAGTTCCATACAAGCCACCAGGGACCCTCAGAGTTGGTACGCATGGTAGCGAACTGGAGCACGTAGGGGGTACACTCGATAATCTTGATGTCCTGAGTATAGTTTTCACATACACCGTCGAAGCCCTGATTGTGCATGGCGTAGGTGCCGTTATTGAAGGTGATTGTGGGACGCTTGGGGTCGGAGATGTTAAGAGAGAAAGTACCCTCGGCAACTTCTTCGCCGGAAGCGGTCTTACGCATCTGGGTAAGAGTACAACCCTTGACGGGGTCAAGACCGAAAATCATATAAGACTCCATATAGGGGTCGTCGGCGGGAATGAGCCAGCTCTGGAAACCGGGGTCCCAGTTAGGCGCCCAGTTGTCGCTTCCGAAAAGGAGATCCTTATTTTCGACACCGTCGTTTTTCACATGGTCGGGGTCCAAGTACATCACGGGAGCGGAGCCATAGCCCACACCGTAGCTGCGGTCCATGGGAACCCACTTCTTAGGATTGCCGTTGCCATTCTCGTCGACACCGCCTGCGAGGTTGGTCCAGATAGGGTCGGAAAGCATCGAGAAGTCATTCTGCGGCACATTGAACTTATAGGGATTACCATATACGGGGCCAGCCTGAGTCATGACACCGAAGGTGACCTCGTAGTCGCCTGCAAAAGGCAGGTCGATAGTATAGTCGGAAGACTGGGAACGCCCCTGAGGAGTAACCCAGAGGGGAGTCACGCCTTTCATCTTAGACGTGAGATGGATGACATTGGGATTTTCCGCGTCGGGCTTCACCTCGAAAGCATTGCCCTGCACAAGCTGCGCGGGGTCAACGGAAGCGGCATCCAAGCTGTAGTCATCGTCGGAGCAAGCGGTAGCCACACATAGCATAGCCGACGCTGCAAGAAATGAATAAAAACAGTTTAGCTTCATAGTCTTTTTTTCTGGATTTAAATTTCGCAAAATCAATAAAGTGTTAAAGAGGGAATGAGGATAAAGGGATTCATCATAGGAAGAGTGGAAGGAGTCAGGCGGTGCATATCGCCTTGACGTATAGAACAATCGTATGCTTTCAATCTTCCAAACGATGAAATCGCGCGCATATTGCGCGTAACCTTTTATTTTATAACCTTTTAACTTTTATTTGCGAAGTTAATAATTTATGATTAATACCAGCCTTCGTTCTGTTTAAGGACACCATTGGACAGCGTTATCTGATCCTGGGGAATCTGGTTGAGACCCTTGGTCTTGATAATTTTGTCTTTGTTGTAAGTCACAGTACCGGCAACACCACCGTTAAGCACATTGCCTCCGGTAGCAGCTACAGCGTCGGCGAGAACCTGCACACCCTGGCGGAGGAGGTCCCAGTAACGGATGCCCTCGAAAGCAAGCTCGCGAGCACGCTCATCCATGATATTCTGCTGAGTGAGGGCGAGAGCGGGGAGACCTGCGCGGCTGCGCACGGCGTTGAGATGATTGGCACCCTGTGCCGAACCAAGCTCTGCAGCCATGAGAAGCACGTCGGCGTAGCGCATGAGCACCCAAGGCTGAGCGTTACACTCCTGGAAGCCCTGTGTACCTGTGGGGTTGGTAGCGGGAAGCCCGTTGCCGAATACGAGGGGAGTATATTTCTTGACGGTGTAACCGGTGTATTCGCGCCAGTCGTTGACAGAAGTCTGCCATCCGTCGATCTTCACGCAGCCTTCAGCCTCGAGGTCGATGACCGAAGCGGTGTAGCGGGGGTCGCCGCTGAGATACTTGTCAAGGAAAGCAGGAGTGATGTTGCAAGCGCCCCATCCTTTGCCGTAACCCTTATCGGTGTCGTTGAGGCTACGCATACCCATCATTACGAGCCAGCGGTTAGAGTCGTTGTTGCCGTTATAGTCCTGAGTCGGGGTGAAGTTCTGGGCAAGAATCACCTCAGAGTTGGCGTCGCCGGCATAGGTAGAAGTCTCAGCCCATCCGAGCTCGCCGGGTATCGGGTCGAGAGAAGCGGCAGGCCACAGATTCTTGAAGTTGGAAACAAGCGAGTAGTTGCCGCTTGCAATCACATCTTCCACAGCTGCGAGAGCCTCAGCCTTAGTGCAGGCACCGGTAGTCTCGCCAGCCTCGTTGGTGAAACCGGGGTCTTTTCCGTAGTAACCGCTATAGAATAAGTACACGCGCGCAAGCATAGCCTCGGCGGCATACTTTGTGATACGGCCGAAATTGTCGGTGCCGAGATTAGCGTTAGCCGGGATATTGGCGATTGCATACTTGAGGTCGTCGACAATGAGGGCATATACCTCGGCGGGGTCGGCTTGTGCACGGTTTTCCTGAGAAGGAGCAGTGAACAAGGGAATGTTGCCCCACATACGCACCATGTCAAAGTACAGGATGGCGCGGAGAGCATGAGCCTCGCCCATATATAGACCTTCGTTGGCGGGATTGCTCCACACATAGGAGTGGGTGAGCATCTCATTGCAACGATAGACGGCGGCGTAATATACCTTCCAGTTGGTAGAGAAATACTGGAGGTCGGAAGGAGACTGTGCGGGGTCAAACTGGTCGAGCATCTGGAATCCGCGACCATCGCCATTACCGGTAGAACCGTAACACTCATCGCTCATGACTGTAGCCTGGAGGTATATATTGGCGCTTCCGGGATTGGAAGAAATCTGACGCCATCCGTCGTAGCAGCCGATGAGGGCGCGCCAGGCGTCGCCTTCGGTGCGATAGAAGTTGCCGGTGGTGGACTCTGTCTTTGACGAGACGTCAAGGAAGCTTTCGGAGCAAGCCCCGAGGCTGAGCGCTGTAATCACCACTCCGGCGGTCAATATGTTGGATTTGAATCTTTTCATTGTATATTCAAAGTTTTGTAGTTTTCAATCTTAGAAAGCAAGGTTAACACCAATCAGGAATGTGCGGGGACGCGGGTAGTAACCGAGGTCTACGCCCGATACCCAGCTCTGAGTACCGTAACCGATTTCGGGGTCCATACCGTCGTACTTGGTGAAAGTAAGAAGGTTCTGAGCCTGGAAATAGAGGCGGCACTGGCTGCACCATTTCTGGTTCATGAGCGGAGCGAAGTCGTAGCCGAGGGTGACGTTGCTGATGCGGAGGAAGTCGCCGTCCTGGAGATAGAGGTCGCTGAACTGCCAGTTGATGTTGGTGTTGGTGACACGCGGAATCTTGTTGGAAGTGCCTTCACCGGTCCAGCGGTCGAGGATGCGGGTAGTGTAGTTGGCTTTCTGGTTAACCTGGTTACGGTAGCTCTGCACGAGCTTGTTGCCGGCAACACCTGTAGCTACGATGCCGAGGTCGAAGTTTTTCCAATAGAGGTTGATATTGAAGCCGTAGGTGAACTTGGGCATACCGTTGCCGAGGTTGACCTTATCGTTTGAGTCGATGATACCGTCGTGGTTGACATCTACATATATAACATCACCGGGCTTGGGAGATTCCTGAAGGATACCGTTGCCGGCAGCCACCCAGTCATCAATCTGCTTCTCGTTCTGGAAGATACCGGCTGTCTGATAGCCCCAGAAGTAACCGATGGGCTGACCGTTTTCGGCGCGGTAGAATTCCTGAGAGTTGTCATAGAGTTCGTTGGAGTTACCGTGGATGATACCGTCTTCGGTGGGGATTGAGCCTACCTTGTTCTTGTTCCATGCGCCGTTAACGCCTATGCTGTAAGAGAAATCGTTGCCGATTACGTCGTTCCAGGTGATGTTGAACTCGACACCGGTGTTTTTCACGCTACCGCCGTTGATGAATGGAGCGTCGGTACCGGCGGTTGCAAGCACGGGAGCCACAACGAGCCAGTCTTTAGTATTCTTCATGTAGAAGTCGAAGTTGACGGCAAGACGGTTGTTGAATAGACGTGCGTCGAAACCGAAGTCGGTCTGTTCGGAAGTTTCCCAAGAGAGGTCGTAGTTGCCGAGACGGCTGGGATATGCACCCCAGTTGGTGCCGAGCACTGTGTCGTAACCTGTGTTGTAGACACCGTTAGGTCCGAGATACTGACCGAAGAAGTAGTGAGTGTTCTGGGTCTTGATAGGAGCGAGGAACTGGTAGGGGCTGATGTTCTGGTTACCCACGCGACCCCAGCTTGCACGAATCTTGAGGAAGTCAAGCCAGCCGCGGGTAGCTTCCATGAATGACTCGCTGGAGATGTTCCAACCTGCGGAAACAGAGGGGAACCAACCGAAACGGTGACCGCGGGCGAAGTTAGAAGAACCGTCGCAGCGGAGAGTGAAGTTGATCATGTATTTTTCAGCCCAGTTCCATCCAAGACGACCGAAGTAGCTGACACGGCGTGTCTCATCCTTGGGATATCCGGAAGCACCGAGACCGTCGCCGGCAGAAGCAGCGGTACCGTTGCTAATCCAGGCATAGGGCCAAGTGTCGAAGCCTTCCTTGAGGTAAGCCTGGTTGGCGCCGAGGTAAGTTCCGGAGTAACGGTTAGCTTCCATACCGATGAGGGCGTTGAAAGCGTGGTCCTTGATGGTCCAATCGTAAGAAGCGGTGTTGGTCCATGTCATGTCGAGGTCATGATTCATGTTCTGCGACACGCGGGTCTGCGAGAGGTTCTGGCTGTAGGGCGAGAACTGATAGAGGGGCGTGAAGCTGCGGTATTCCGAAGAAGAGTAGTTGACACCATATACAGTGCGTATGCGCAGATTCTTGATAGGCTCTACCTGGGCATACACGTTAGCAGAGAAGCGAGCCACCTTGTTACGGTTGTTGGTGTTGGTCATCATTGCGCCGTAGGGGTTGCCTTCGTTGGCATACCAGTCAGAGTCAGATGTGTCGTTGAAGGGAGAGCCGAACTTGCCGTTGTCGCTGTAGACGGGAGCAAGCGGGGTCATGTCAAACGCACCGCGGAGTGAGTTGTTGTACTGGTTTCCGACACCGATGCCTACGCTCTTCACATAAGAGAATGAAGCCTGCTCGCCCACGGTGATGATGCCGTCGAATAGCTTGTGGTCGGAGTTGATACGGAAGTTGTAGCGTGAATAGTTGGACACGTCCTTGCCGCCAACGATACCTTCCTGGTCGATGTAGCCGAGAGAAAGAGCATAGGTAGAAGTAGCCGAGCCGCCGCTCACGCCGAGGTTGTAGCTCTGTGTGATGGCGTTGTCCTTGAACATTGTGTCGATCCAGTCAGTGTCGATGACGCTTGTTGGCTGACCGTCGGCGTTATAGTTCCAGATGCTCTTGAAGCTGCCCCAGTCGTAGGGAGCGGCACCGGAGTTGAGCATTGACTCATCCTGGATGGTCATGTATTCGTAAGCGTTGAGCATATCCATCTTCTTGGCTGCGCTCTGCCATCCGAAATATCCGTCGAAAGTGACCTTTGCGCGACCTTCCTTACCCTGCTTTGTCGTAACGAGAACAACACCGTTGGCAGCCTGCGCGCCGTAGATGGCTGCGGAAGCGGCATCCTTGAGTACGTCGATTGACTCGATATCGGCGGGGTTGATAGTGTTGATGTCGCCGGGCATACCGTCAATAAGGTATAGAGGGCTTGAGTTGCCGGTGGTACCGAGACCGCGGACAGTCACCTTCATGCCTTCACCGGGCTGACCGGAGCTTGAAGCGATATTCACACCGGGAAGCTGGCCCTGCATAGCCTGCAGCGGGCTTGTGGTGTTCATCTTGGCGATGTCGTCGCCCTTGATCTGTGCGGTTGCACCGGTGACGAGCTTTTTCTTCTGTACTCCGTAACCGATCACCACCACTTCGTCAAGCACCTCGGAGTTCTCGGTCAAAGCCACGTCGATGCGTGGACCGGTGACTGTAATCTCGCGCTGAGTCATTCCGACATAAGAGAAAACGAGAGTCTGGCCGGTTTCCGCCTTGATAGAGTAATTGCCGTCAATGTCGGTGCTGGTACCTGCGGCGGTACCCTTAACCTGCACTGTCACACCGATGAGAGGTTCACCGTCGGATGCAGAAGTCACCGTACCGGTCACTGTCAGGGTGTCGGCGCTAATGAAGCCGACACTTGTCAACAGGCACAGTGTCACCAATGCAGCCCGGAAGAATCGTGACTTCCGGCAATGTTCCATTAGTTTTTTTCCCATTGAAAAATGAATTAAAGTGTTAGAATTAAAGTTTGTTTTAGGTTTGACTTATTCAGACTTAAAAAAAGGCTAAATTTCTCGAACGTAAAAGTAGATTAAATCCTATTAACTTACTTTATGAAATGTGTCGTGAATGGGTACAATTACTCACGCGAGAGGGTTAAAATGTTACGTTAAGATGTATAAAATGTTTACTTAACATTAAAATGTGTTATATAGCATAGTTTTAACAGTGCAAAAATTGCGAAAATAACGCTACTTTTGGGTAAAATAATATCTGACATAGCACAGCTTTGTAAAATTTATGAAAATTCGTGAGTTATTAACATTTCTACTGCTTGCCCTTATAACTGATGCCTACGGCGCAAGTCTGCGCTTCAAACATATCGAAGCCACCGACGGACTGTCGGACAACAAAATCAACACGATTCTGAAGGACCGCGACGGATTTGTGTGGATAGCCACCGTGTCGGGGCTGAACCGTTATGACGGCTACAATATAAAGATATACCGCAACGACCCCGCCGACTCAACCTCCATCACCGACAACTATGTCGACGACATAGTGCAGGGAGCCGACGGAAGGTTGTGGGTGAACGCCGGGAGCCGATATATAATGTATGACCCCGAGACCGACACATTTGACAACCACCCTGAACGGCTCCTTGCCACCTATGGTATTAAGGGACAGCCCACCAAGATAGTGGCTGACAACAAGGGGGAATGGATGTATGTCAGGGAAGAGGGGCTTTTCCGTCATGCGGGTGCCAAGACCATGAAACTCGAGGGCATCGCGTCGGGTAACCGTGAAGTGACCGATATATGTCCCCTCAACGACAGCATCCACACGGCGATAATCGACAACTTCGGCGCGATAACCATCATCGACACCGCGGGAAAGGTGACACGCCGCGACGAGACGATTGTGTCGGCGGCAAAGGGCGCCACACAATTCTGGCTCTTCGCTGACCGCGAAGGGCTTCTATGGGTTTACGGAAATACCGGAGTGTGGGTCCTTGACACGCACTCCGGAGGATGGATCCATCCTCCGCTGCCCGAGGGCATCCAGGGGGCGACAATCCGCGCTATCGCGCAGGATGACACCGGCAGGACATGGATCGGGCTTGACAACGAGGGAGTCGCGGTCATCGACAAAAGCGGAGGTGTCATGAGACTTGTCAACAACCCCAACGACATCTATTCGCTCGGCAACAACTCGGTGACATCGCTTCTCGCCGACAACAAGGGCACAATGTGGGTCGGCACCCAGAAGAAAGGCGTGTCGGTCTACAATGACAGCGAGTTTAAGTTTGACCTTGAGGCGATGCCCGATGTCAACTGCGTCGTGGAGGCGTCGCAACCCGGACAATACTGGATAGGCACCGACACCAGCGGGCTTATGCTATGGGACCGCAAGACCGGGTCGCTCACCCCGGTCAACGACCCCACGGAAGGTACACGTCCCCATGCGATCGCCACAATCCTGAAAGCCCGCGACGGCTCGCTCTGGATAGGCACTTTCAACAACGGTCTGGTACATTATACCAACGGACGATTCATCCATTACAACAGTGCAGACGGACTACCCAACAATAATGTGTGGGCGATAATCGAGAACAACGACGGCACCCTCTGGACCGGTACTCTCGGGGGCGGTCTCGCGCTCATGAATCCGGCGACACGCACTTCGGTCACCTACAACACCGAAAACAGCGAGCTTCCCTCCGACTATGTGATGACAATGAACCGCGGAGGCGACGGGAAGCTATATATCGGCACCTCCAACGGACTTGCCACCCTTGACCCCGTAACCAATAAGATTGTCGCCGTCAACGGCACACGCGACAACGGCACACAACTCGAGAAGAGGGCGATAGGACAGCTCTTCACCGACAGCCGCGGGCTGCTCTGGATAGGAACCCGCGACGGGCTCTGCGTCTATGACCTGAAGCATGACCGCATTTATGAAGTGCCCCTGCTCCCCGACCTCTCTCGCCCCTTTATCCTGGGCATGACCGAAGACTCGGCGCGCAACCTCTGGATAGGGGTCGACGGCAGTATAATAAACGTGACGGTAGCCCCCGACATAAACAATTCAGGCTACAGTTTCACGCCCCACGTGTATTCGGGCAAAGACGGGCTGCAGAACAGCACATTCAACCAGCGGTCTATGGCGATGCTCGACAACGGCGACATCGTGGTAGGGGGGCTATACGGACTGAACCGCGTATCACCGGGCAGCATACGCTACAACCTGTCACGTCCCAAGGTCATCTTCACCGACCTTGTGCTCCAGGGGGGCGAGCCGGTGAAGCCGGGAAAAGAGTATGACGGTCATGTGATACTCACCAAGACACTCAACCACACATCCAAAGTCACTCTTACCTACCGTCAGAACAGCTTCAACATATATTTCGCCACCGACAACTATATACTGCCGGAGCACACCACATATTATTATAAGCTCGAGGGCTTCCGCGACGAGTGGCTCGAATGTCCCGCCGGGATGCATCATGTCACCTACACCAACCTCAGCCCCGGCAATTACCGGCTGCTGATAAAGGCAGTCAACAGCGACGGAGTGGAAGGCGACTCGGAGCGGTCGCTCGACATCGTGATCACCCCGCCGATATGGGCGACAGTCTGGGCTAAGATTATCTACGTGATTCTTGCCATAGCCCTTGTGACCCTTCTCTTCATAGGGCTGAAGCACCACGAGCACAAGCGCTACATAAAGCGCCAGCAAGAGGAGTCGGCGCGCAAGCAGGAGGAGCTGAACCAGATGAAATTCAAGTTTTACACCAACGTGAGCCACGAGCTTCGCACTCCCCTGACCCTCATTCTCTCCCCGCTCGAATCAATGATGCGCGACAATAACGACGAGCGCACGGCAAAACGCCTCAACACCATGCATGCCAATGCATCCCGTCTGCTTTATCTCGTCAACCAGCTCCTCGATTTCCGTAAAAACGAGGTTGCAGGACTCACGTTCAACGGGTCCACGGGCGACGTGATAAGTTTCCTCCGGTCAGCCTTCAACTCCTTTGCCGACGAAGCCGAAAAAAGAGGTATCGACATGGAATTTCACGCCAATGCCGAACGGCTCGAAATGCTCTTCGACGCCGACAAGCTCGGCAAGGTGATAGTCAACCTGCTCTCCAACGCCATGAAGTTCACCCCCTCCGGCGGCAAGATAGATGTCGACATCCAGGTCGTAGGTCAGATGCTGAGGATACGTGTCATCGACACCGGCTGCGGAGTGCCCGACGATGAAAAGACCCATGTATTCGAGCGTTTTTACCAGGGAGCCAACAACAAGGGCGGAGAAAGCGGCTCAGGCATAGGGCTGAGCCTTGTGAAAGAATACATAAGGCTTCACGAAGGCGATGTATGGGTGCAGGACACCCCCGGCGGAGGCGCCACATTCAGCATAGACATCCCCGTGAAAACGGGAGTCGCCGCTCAAGCGACATCGATACCCCAACCTGACACCGAACAGCTTCCCGCCTCCACCGGCACCGATGCTGCCTCACAGCACCCTACTGCACTCCTGGTCGACGACAACCACGACCTTCTCGAGTTCATGCGCGACGAGCTCAGCCCGGAGTTTAACATACTCACCGCCTCCGACGGCACAGAAGCGCTTAAAACACTTGCCGAGCGGAAGGTCGACATCATAGTCACCGACCTCATGATGCCCCGTATGGACGGCATCGAACTGTGCCGGCGGTTGAAAACCGACCCGAAAACCATCAACATCCCGGTAATCGTGGTCACTGCGAAACAGGATGTGAGATCGGTGGTAGAGGGACTTACCGTCGGAGCCGACGACTATGTGACCAAGCCGTTCAACAACGAGGTACTCCGGCTCAGGATGAAACGTCTTGTCGACCTTCGCCGCAAGGGAGCGACGCGCACCCCGCTGATGCCCGACCCTGAACAGGTTAAAATCACGTCGCTCGATGAAAAGCTTATCGAACGCGCCGTTAAATATGTCGAGGACAACATCTCGCGCAGCGACCTCTCGGTAGAGGAACTGAGCAAGGCACTCGGCATGAGCCGTGTACACCTGTATAAAAAGATACTCCACATCACCGGCAAGACCCCTATAGAGTTCATACGCATACTGCGTCTCAAGCGCGCCACGCAATATCTGCGCGAGAGTCAGCTCAATGTGTCGGAAATAGCCTATCAGTTAGGTTTCAACAATCCGAAATATTTCAGCAAATATTTCCAGGAAGAGTTCGGCATATCACCGTCGGAATATCAGAAACGCGAAGGCATATAACATTTTGTACCCATAGGCAAAACAATTTCAGCGCCGCAAAATCATTTTTTACGCCAACAATCAACATAATAGCCACGTATCACCAGCCGACGATGCGTAACTTTGTAATGATAAAACCAAAGTCACAAACCAATAAATATGAATCCAAGACATCTAACCTTAACACTCGCCTCAGCGCTTCTGGTGACCTCATGTGCCACCCGGCCGTATGAGAAGTCTGATACCGGAGTCACTGTAAATGTCAGGGATGTCAACCCTGATGGCGCGCGCCTTGTAAGACTACAGGTACTTGGCGACAAGCTGATACGTGTCTCAGCCACCCCCGACAAAAAATTTGCCGACAATCAGAGCCTTGTGGTAGTGCCGCAAGAGTCCACACCCAAATTCGAGGTAGTAGAGACCGACTCATCGGTACAGGTTGTCACCTCACAGCTGATTGCCGATGTGCTTCTGTCGACCGGCGACGTGAAGTTCTACGACAGCGAGGGCAAGCTGATTCTCGCCGAAGACGAGGGGGGACGCCGTTTCACCCCGATTGAAGTCGAGGGCAAGAAAGCCTACACGGTAAGACAGCTCTTCGAGTCGGTCAACGATGAAGAAGGTATCTATGGACTCGGACAGCATCAAGCCGACGAGTGGAACTATAAGGGCAAAAACGAGGAACTGTTTCAATACAACACCAAAGTGTCGGTGCCCTTCGTAGTGTCGACCGACAATTACGGAATACTCTGGGACAGCTATTCACTCTGCCGCTGGGGCAATCCCGACGATTACAAGCAGCTTGGGGGCGTTTTCAAGCTCTACGACAAGGATGGCAAGGAAGGCGCACTTACAGGCACCTACGTGCCGGCACAAGGCGAACCGCTCGTGCAGCGTGAGGACTCCATCTACTTCGAGCACCTGATACGCGGCGACCTCGCCCATGTGGTAAATCTACCGAAAGACTTCAATTTCGCAGGGTCACATGTGACCTACGAAGGCTCTATTGAAGCCGACAAGACCGACCTGTACCGCTTCATCCTCTACTATTCGGGCTATCAGAAAGTATATCTCGACAACGAACTTATAGTGCCTGAACGCTGGCGCACGGCATGGAACCCGAACAGTTTCAAGTTTTCCGCCGAACTTGAGGCAGGCAAGCGCATACCCATCAAAATCGAGTGGGAGCCTGACGGGTCTGTGGCATATTGCGGTCTGCGCGTGTACAGTCCGACCGACCCCGAGGACCAGCTGAAGATGAGCTGGTGGGGCGAGATGCAGGAGCAGATTGACTACTACTTCGTCTACGGCGAGTCGATGGACGATGTAATCAGCGGTTACCGCACCCTTACCGGCAAAGCTCCCATCATGCCGAAATGGGCAATGGGCTACTGGCAGAGCCGCGAGAAGTACAACACCCAGGAAGAGGTGCTGTCGACATTCACCGAGTTCCGCAAGCGCAACATACCTATCGACAATATCGTGATCGACTGGCTTCACTGGAAGGAAGACTCATGGGGAAGCCACGAGTTTGACCCCGCACGATTCCCGACCCCCAAGGCGATGGTAGACTCCATCCATGACATGAACGGACGCGTGATGGTGTCGGTATGGCCAAAATTCTACGTCACCACCGACCATTATAAGGAATTTGACGAAAAGGGCTGGATGTACAAACTCGCCGTGGAAGACAGCATCCGCGACTGGGTAGGTCCCGGCTATCTCGGCTCATTCTATGACGCATACGACCCCGAGGCGCGCAAGCTCTTCTGGCAGCAGATGTATGAACACTATTATCCCCTCGGCATCGACGCATGGTGGATGGATGCTTCCGAGCCTAACATCCGCGACTGCACCGACATCCAGTACCGCAAGGACCTCATCACCCCCACCGCCCTCGGGCCGTCGACCGAATATTTCAACGCTTACGCCCTCATGAATGCCGAGGCAATCTACGACGGGCAGCGCGGCGTCGACCCCGACAAGCGTGTGTTCCTTCTCACCCGCAGCGGATTTGCAGGCGAACAGCGTTACTCCACCGCAACCTGGAGCGGCGACATCGCTACCCGCTGGGAAGACATGGCGGCTCAGATTTCTGCCGGATTGAACTTTGCGATGAGCGGTGTGCCTTACTGGACAATGGATATCGGCGGCTTCTGCGTTGAAAACCGCTACGTCAAGGGTCAGCAGGAATTCAACAAGACCGGCAAGGAGAACGCCGACCTCAAGGAATGGCGAGAACTCAACACCCGCTGGTATCAGTTTGGAGCATTCGCACCTTTGTTCCGTGCCCACGGACAGTGGCCTTTCCGCGAAGTGTTCAATATCGCACCCGAAAGCCATCCCGCCTACAAGTCGATACTCTACTACACCAAGCTCCGTTACCGCCTGATGCCCTACATCTACTCTCTCGCGGGCATGACCTACTACAACGACTACACAATCATGCGTCCGCTCGTGATGGACTTCCCCGCCGACAAGAACGTGCGCGACATCAAGGATGAATACATGTTTGGTCCCGACCTGCTTGTGGCACCTGTCTACACTTACGGTGCGCGCAGCCGCAATGTATATTTCCCCGTCTGCGCCGGATGGTATGACTTCTATACCGGCAAGTTTATCGACGGAGGTCAGACCCTTGACATAGCCGCACCTTACGAGCGCATGCCGCTGTTTGTCCGCGCCGGCTCAATTCTCCCCGTTGGCGGCGATATCCAGTCGACTGCCGATGTATCGACCGAGCCGGTGACCCTCTTTGTAGCCGCCGGTGCCGACGGAAGCTTCACCCTATATGACGACGAAGGCATCAACTATAACTATGAGAAGGGCATGAAGTCGACCATAAAACTTACCTACGACCATGCGACCTCAACGCTTACCATAGGCGACCGCGAGGGTGAATATCCCGGAATGGTCAAGGAGCGCAAGTTCAATGTGGTTAAGGTTGACGCTGCTCACCCGACAGGCTTCGACAAGGCTGCAAAGGGAAAAGTGGTAGACTACACCGGAAAAGAGATAAAAATAACCCTTGACTGAGTATAATTTCTTTGTAAAAAAGATTTTTGGGTTATAATCTGCGGGCGACTCGCGATGAGTCGCCCGCTTTGTGTATTGTGGTGAGTTTCAGTCTTCAGTCGTCAGATTTTAGTTGTTGGTTTTCAGAGAGGGCATTGAGATGGAAGGGATTTCCCGATAGGGATAATCTTTGTGTAGCCGTTGGTATCGCTTCGCTCAACCACCGGAAAGGGATGAATGTCAGGGATGTTTCCGGTAGGAATCATCAATCGTGCTCCGTGATGATTCCCTATCGGGAAACGATGACGGGAGGATGCTATCCGTGGGTTTCGCTGCGCTCAACCCACGGCTATTTATTGATTTTTCCTACGGAAAATTTGGGGGGCGTGAGACGGTCGCCCTTCCGGGCGACCCTACAGCTACGCGCTCCGAGCCCTCTGACAGCTGAAAACTGAAGACTGACCTCTCACTCCTCAAGGAGCCCGGGGCGGAGGCGGCGTGTGCGCTCAACCGCCTGCTCATGGCGCCATTCATCGATGCGCGCCTGATGACCCGATAGAAGTATATCGGGCACTTTCCAGCCCTTGTACTCCGCCGGACGGGTATAGATAGGAGGCGCGAGGAGATTATCCTGAAAAGAATCGCTCAAGGCACTCTGTTCGTCGCCGATTGCACCCGGAATGAGCCTGACGATTGCATCGGTGATGACCAGCGCGGGCAACTCGCCGCCGGTAAGCACATAGTCTCCGATAGTGATTTCGCGCGTCACCAGATGCTCGCGTATGCGGTAGTCGACCCCCTTGTAATGCCCGCAGAGTATTATGATATTGTCAAGCATCGACATGCGGTTTGCCATCGGCTGCGTAAGCTGTTCGCCATCGGGGGAGGTGAATATGACCTCATCGTAGTCGCGCTCCTGCTTCAGGGCGGATATTGCGCGGTCGACCGGCTCAATCTGCATCACCATGCCCGCCTCGCCCCCGAAGGGATAATCATCGACCTTGCGGTGACGGTCGGTGGTATAATCTCGCAGGTTGTGCACTACAATCTCGGCAAGCCCCTTGTCTTGGGCGCGTTTCAAAATTGAACATCCGAGAGGAGACTCCAGCATCTCGGGAAGCACGGTGATTATATCTATTCGCATACGTATCAAATTTTACACGACAAAGTTACAACATTTATACTTCATGGCAAAAGCCGCGCATTGCCACGACAGACAATCGGTTTTTATCAATAATTAACCAAGAGGGGGCTGATTTCACATTAATCATTAATCACGACGCGACAAATGAACAAAGCGGATAAAAAACAATTATACATTATACAATAAAAGAAGGCAACAACATGTAGCATAAGAGATTTACCGAGATGACACCACCGCAAATATTATTAAAAAAATGTAATTACGGAAATAATTCCGTATTAAAACATCCACGATTAAAAAAAAGTCGCTAACTTTGCACGTGATACAATAGGTAATTGTCTCCAAGATTTAAGTAACGAAAAATTCAAGAACTCTATAAAAAATTTAATGTCTAACAAAATGAGCAAAATCGATTTAACACAGTACGGTATCACCGGTACTAAAGAAATCATTTACAATCCTTCCTACGAAGAACTCTTCAAAGAAGAGACTCTCCCCACCCTCGAAGGTTATGAGAAAGGCGTAGTGACCGAACTCGGCGCTGTCAATGTGATGACAGGTGTCTACACCGGCCGCTCACCCAAGGACAAATTCATCGTGCTCGACGACCATTCAAAAGACAATGTTTGGTGGACAACCGAAGAATATCCCAACGACAACAAGCCTGTGACCGAAAAGACATGGGACGCTGTCAAGGAAATCGCCATCAAGGAGCTTTCCAACAAGAAGCTTTACGTTGTTGACCGCTTCTGCGGCGCCAACAAGGACACCCGCATGGCTGTACGTTTCATCATGGAGGTTGCATGGCAGGCTCACTTCGTGACCAACATGTTTATCGCTCCTTCTGAAGAAGAACTCAAGGACTTCAAGCCCGATTTCGTTGTCTACAACGCATCAAAGGCAAAGGTAGAGAACTACAAGGAACTCGGACTTAACTCAGAGACCGCAGTAGTGTTCAACATCACTTCACGCGAGCAGGTAATCATCAACACCTGGTACGGCGGCGAAATGAAGAAGGGTATGTTCTCAATGATGAACTACTTCCTCCCGCTCGAAGGCATCGCTTCAATGCACTGCTCAGCCAACACTGACAAGAACGGCGAGAACACAGCAGTATTCTTCGGTCTTTCAGGAACCGGCAAGACCACCCTTTCAACCGACCCGAAGCGTCTGCTTATCGGCGACGACGAGCACGGCTGGGACGACAACGGCGTGTTTAACTTCGAAGGCGGCTGCTACGCAAAGGTAATCAACCTTGACAAGGATAGCGAGCCCGATATCTACAACGCTATCTCTCGCGACGCACTTCTCGAGAACGTGACCGTTGACGCAGAAGGCAAGATCGACTTCAAGGATAAGAGCGTGACCGAAAACACCCGTGTATCTTACCCGATCAACCATATCGAAAGCATCGTTCGCCCGGTATCAGCAGGTCCGGCTGCCAAGAACGTGATTTTCCTTTCAGCTGATGCATTCGGTGTGCTTCCTCCCGTATCTATCCTTACTCCGGAGCAGACCAAGTATTACTTCCTTTCAGGCTTCACCGCCAAGCTCGCAGGTACAGAGCGCGGTATCACCGAACCGACTCCTACCTTCTCAGCTTGCTTCGGCCAGGCATTCCTTGAACTCCACCCGACCAAATACGCTGAGGAACTCGTTAAGCGTATGGAAAAGAGCGGAGCAAAGGCTTACCTCGTGAACACCGGATGGAACGGAACCGGCAAGCGTATCTCAATCCGTGATACCCGTGGCATCATCGACGATATCCTTGACGGCGCTATCCTCAAGGCTCCGACCAAGAAGCTTCCGATTTTCGACTTCGAGATTCCGACCGAACTTCCCGGCGTAGATCCCAAAATCCTTGACCCGCGCGACACTTACGCTAACCCCGAAGAGTGGGAAGTCAAGGCTAAAGACCTCGCTGAGCGTTTCATCAAGAACTTCAAGAAATACACTAACAACGCTGCCGGCAAGGCACTCGTTGCAGCAGGTCCTCAGCTCTAATCGAGCCTGACTGACAGATAACAAGACAGGGCGTATCGCTATCGATACGCCCTGTCTCTTTTTATTGGGAGACCGGTGTGGGCGAGCTTCTACTCAATGTCAGTAACTTAAGGCGCAGGGAGCCATAAACCCCCGAAAGGGGGATTCATCCTGTTATCCGCGGATAATGCCGAAGGCATACCCGTGGCGCAAGTACATCTCCTGTTGACTCAACCCTGAGTAGGTTGCATAAGTATCTTATTAGCATATATTTATGCAACCCGTTTCAGGGTTGCGTTATTGTGGGGGCATCGCTCTCCACGGGCGCACCTCCGGCGCTGCCCGCGGTTACCGACATCTTGCCCTTTCAGGGCAAAATCCTTAAGTTCGTGACATTGACCTTACAGGTGCCCCTACAGCTACGCGGTGATTATCAGGATTATTGAGTGATGCATAGGAGTGGATGGCGTTCAGGAAATGAGACTATATAAAATTACTACGGGCGAGTCTCACGACTCACCCGTAATAATTAACCTTAAATCTAATACCATGAAAAACACAGTGCAAATATAGTAATTATACCTTTAGAACACTGAGGGGGTGTAATGGTTCGCGACAACCATAGCTTTAACACAAATTAACACTAATATCCGTTTTTTCTGTATAACTTAGCAACTACAAACAAAATCACACCACAAATGAGGATAAAAATTCTGGTAGTAGACGACGAAGAGTCTATCTGCGACATACTGAAATACAACCTTGAACTTGATGGCTACGACGTAGATTATGCACTCTCAGGAGAGGAAGCGCTTGCCCTTGACCTCTCGAGCTATTCGCTCTTCATCCTTGACATCATGATGGATAAGATCAGCGGGTTTGACTTCGCAAAGCGCCTCAAAGTCAATGCCGCGACCGAAAACACCCCTATCATATTCTGTTCGGCACTTGACGGCGAGGATGACACGGTAATGGGACTAAATCTCGGTGGCGACGACTATATCACAAAGCCGTTTGTCATCAACGAAGTGCTTGCAAGGGTGCGCGCCGTGTTGCGCCGCAGCCAGGCATCGCAGCAGTATGCCTACAACATCTCCAAGAGTCTACAGGAGCCTGACATCACATTCAAGACGCTCCGCGTTGACCGCAACGAGAAGACCTGTTACCTGAACGGCGAACCGGTGACCCTGACGAAGACAGAGTTTGAGATACTTCTTTTCTTCCTCTCTCACCGCAACCGCATTTATTCCCGCGAAGAAATCATCAAAGAGGTATGGCCCGACGATGTTGTAGTGTCAGACCGCACTATAGACACCAATATCACTCGCCTACGCAAAAAAATAGACCCTTACGGCAACAACATCATAACCAAGGTGGGCTTCGGATATGGGTTTAAGGAGACCAATTAGCTATCAGTGGCGACTGTTTTTTCCGCTTGTCGCGTTGCTGTGGTCAGTGATCATAGCCCTTGCGCTGTTTCAATATGAGCGCGAGAAGGAATTTCGCACGACGCGCCTCAACGACGAACTGCGTCTAATAAATTCCCGCATCATCAACGCCTACGAGAACGACCTCGACATGGAGCCGTTCATGCGCTTTCTCGCACAGCATTACGAACACTCGGTGCTAAAAGGCATAAGGGTGTCGGTATATGACGACAAAAACAACCTTCTCTACTGCATAGGCACTCCCATCCCGCGCACCCACGACCAGTCGTTGCCCCCGGAGCTTGCCGAAGCCACCGTGAAAGGATATGGCACGGCACTGCGAAAGAGCGATGTAGAATCGGATAATCCATATTATTTTTTCGGTGCGCGCAAAAGTCCTGACGGCAAGATATATGTCCACACGGCAATGCCCTATACCGGCGCGATATCTGAACGAGTATCAGTAGACCAGAGTCTGTGGATAATCATAGTCCTTCTCGCAATAGCCGTGACAGCGATTGCATATTTCTCGACACGCTATCTCGGAAAGAATGTGAGACTGCTCCACGATTTCGCCAACCGCGCCGCCAACGACAAGGAATTTTCCAACCAGGACTATGAGTTCCCGCAAGACGAGCTTGGGTCAATATCACGCCAGATAGTCACGCTGTTCCGCGAACGCGAGGAAGCAATCGAACGCTCCGAACGCGAACACCGCATAGCACTTAAGGTAACCGAGGAAAAAATACGCGTGACCAAACAGCTCTCCAACAACATCAACCATGAACTGAAGACTCCGGTGGGTATCATAAAAGGCTATCTCGACACGATGGCAGACCATCCGGAAATGGATGAAGCATCACGCAAACGATTTATCGGAAAGGCACAGGAACACATGGAGAGACTCTGCAACATGCTCAATGACCTGTCGTCAATCACACGCCTCGAAGAGGGGGGCAAAGACCTGATGCGTGAGAAAGTCGACTTCCATGAGTTGCTCGCCAATGTAGACAGTGAACTGTCCAACATCAAAAGCACCACATCGCTGCAGTTTACCTACAACGTGCCGCCGCAATGCAACGTAGTCGGCAATTACAACCTCCTTTTCGGGATGGTGACCAATCTTATAAGAAATTCCAACTTCCATTCCGGAGGCACAATGTGCTGCCTCGCGCTGATAGGACAGAATGACCGGGAATACCGCTTCACCTTCTACGACGACGGCAAAGGCGTGGAAGAGGAGCATCTCCCCCATCTTTTCGAACGATTTTACCGCATAGACAAAGGACGCTCCCGCAAGGTAGGAGGCACGGGCCTGGGGCTCCCGATAGTAAAAAACACCGTCAATGTGATGGGGGGTACTATACGTGTGCTTAACCATAAACCACACGGTCTGGAGTTCATTTTCACCCTTCTAAAATGGAAAGATTAGCCCAAAAGGTTAATTTTATCAAAATTGCCACACCGTTGTAACGCGTTTGCAACATTTATTATATATATTTGCATCATCGTAAGAGCGGGCAAGCACCCTCTTATCAGAAAAATATAGAATCATTACCACAACGAAGCATAGCTTGCAAAGATATAGTAATTTTGATAAATTTAATAAAGTGGGCTCACAGCCTTTCCCAGAGATAGAGAGGCACCGGAATCCCGGACGAGCAAGGAATTAGCCTCAGCGGTCGTGATGACCCAAGATTCCGCCACAAGTAAGAATATGGCAGCCAGAAGCCATCAAAAAGCTACCCCAAGCCCGGGTAGCTTTTTTGTTTTATATCTATACATGGAGAGGGGCATGCAGCCCCACTGCGGCACAATCATTTTGACAACGAAACTCGCATTTAAGTAAATTATTTCTTAAAATATTTGTATTTTAAAGAAATTTGTATAATTTTGCGGCTATTCACCAGCATAATAACAACACATAATAATAATTAACAAACAAAACTGTTTTTTTATGGGAAAGTTTACTCTTCTATTTAGCGGGTGTCTTCTCGCTGCAGCGTCAGTGGCAGCGGGCACACCGACACCCGGGTACGAACAGCACAGTGCCAAAGCAGCACTGACTAATCGCAGAGCCGAACAAAAGCCCGCGAACGCCATCGATCCCAAATCGCCCCTGCGCGTCGTTCCGAAGGCTAAAATGCAGAAAGCTAAATCGGCGAAAGCGCCTGCCGACTACGGCATCATAACCGAGGCTCCTGCCGGAAAGACCGTATGTTACAATAAGACCTGCGAAGGCTATTTCCCCGCATTGTACTACATCATACCTTACAGCGAGGATTGCGGAGCTGCAGACATCACATTTACCGATGACAATGAAGTATATTTTAAGGACATATTTTTAAATGCACAGGCAGGCACATACGTAAAAGGCTCGCTCTCCGACGGTGTAATCTCGATGGATATGGGGCAGTGCATAGAGTTTTACGACGATTACGGCTACGGCCTGCAGCTTGCCGCATTTACACTTGATGAAGAAAACTACCCGGTGGTCGACGAGACAATCGAAAAGGTAACCTTTACAGTTACCGACGACGGCACCATAACCCTGGCACCCGGCACAATTATCGGTCTCGTCTACACTGACAACGGTGCGTGGAGCGGTTATGCCGATTTCTCCCAAAGCTACACCGTGTTTACCGAGAAACCGCTATCCAAGCCTGAAGGGATGGCAACAGAAAAATGGGCGCTTGTCACCCCTAATGACTATGGTCACGCAATCGAGGTAGGTTTCGATGGAAATGACATCTATATCGGCGGACTTTCAGAAAAAATACCCGCCGCATGGATAAAAGGCTCTATAAACGGCGACGAAGTAACCTTCGAGGGCAGACAATATATGGGTGCGGCACTTGGCAGTCACCAATATCTCATGATTGCGGAATACGGTCTTGACGAGTACGGAGAAGAGACTACAGTGCTGACCGACGAGCCTGCCATCTTCAAATATGATGCCGAAGCCAGAACCCTCACCCCCGCAGATGAAAAGATATTATTGATCAACGGCTCACTTAAAGATGTATATTTCCTTGAGAGATACGAGGAGATCACAATGTATTATCTGGGTCAGTTCACGCCGGCGATGCCGAAAAATCCCGAATATCTCTCTTCTGCCGGATATGACCCGTATGACGGATACGGAGTGTTTGAGTTCACTCTGCCGCTGGTTGACACCGATGGCAAACTCCTCGATGCCGGAAGCTACGTCTACAACATCTATGTCGACAACGAACTGTTCACCCTTTATCCCGACGAATATACCGCTATAGCCGACACCTACGACGAGCTGACCAATATACCGTATAACTACACCGACTCATGGGATATCGAGGTCGACGGCTCAAACCACGGATTGTACTACTACATGGAAGGCTTCGAGACACTTGGTGTGCAGGCAATCTATACCGTAGACGGTATAACCAACAAGTCGGCTCTTGTCAACTACAATATCGAGACAGGCGAAACCAACGAAATTGACCCGGCAGGCATATCGGCAATCATGGCATCAAAAGAAGTGACCAGCGTGGAATATTACGATCTCACCGGCAGAAAGCTCGACAATCCCACCACCGGATTAGTAATCAAGCGCACGACTTATTCCGACGGGTCGGTAAAGAGCATAAAGAGAGTAATCAGACAAAAGTAAAATCACGAAATCATCATACAAGAAAGATATGTTAAAGAAAGCATTAACCGCAATAATCCTCGGGCTTGCCATCGTGACGGAGGCAACCGCAGGAAGCATCAAATATACCTACGCGGGCAACGACTACGGCGAATGGGGAACCAAGAAGAAAGAGACCTACGACGTTGCCATACGCATCGACAACCCCGCTCTTACAGGCAAAAAGATAACCGCCGTGAATGCGTCTATATTTGCCATCGAAGGCATCTCCAATACCTCAATATGGCTGTCGAAAGAATTGACGCTTAACAAGAAGGTCAATGCCCCCGACATAATGTCAATCCCGGTCACACCCACACAGTACGGTGACATGAAAGTGACGCTTGAGACTCCTTATACACTTACCGAGGATGGCGTCTACATAGGCTATTCGGTCACTGTCGACGACCTGACAGAAGATAACCTCACCCCGCTCATCCTTGCTGATAACGCTACAGAAAACGGCTTTTATCTCCACACCTCACGCACAGTACTGAAATGGATGAACTACGGCGTTGAGCGTCTGGCGGCATCGGCGGTAATAGAAGTGACCATCGAAGGCGACTTCCCCGACAATTCACTTGACATACAGTCGCTTCCTACCATTTACGGTAAAGCCGGAGCGACCGGTACTGCTGCCGTAAAGGTGATGAACTGCGGATTGAAAGATGTAAACGAAATCGACTATACCTATACAATCGGTGACATAACAAAAAGCGCCAACCTGAAGCTTGCATCGCCGATAAAAACCGATTTCGTAAATGCCTCCACGGCAATGCTTACATTTGAAATGCCTGAAGAGGTAGGCTCATACACCCTTGACCTTTCCATCGACAAGATTAACGGCGAAGAGAATGTGGCAACCTCAAAGACAGCCGATGCACAGCTCGTCACAGTGACCGAGGTACCTCGTCACCGCGCCGTCATGGAAGAATACACCGGAACATGGTGCGGGTGGTGTCCTCGCGGATGGTTTGCACTTGAGAAAATGAACAGTCTTTACGGTAGTGACTTTATCGGACTTGCCTATCATTACGATGACCCCATGGCAACTATATCCCCGGCAGATTACCCAGCTGCTGTCGACGGATTCCCCTCGGCGACAATCGACCGCGGACCTGTTGTCGACCCGTATTACGGAGCTAACTTTAACAACGAATTCGGCATAGAGACCGAGTGGAAAGATGCCTGCGATGTATTCTCGCCGGCAGCCATCAGCCTCTATGCATGGTGGGCAGATGCAGAAAAGACTTCAATCGACGCCGTATCATTCACACGGTTTGTCATGGAGGAAAATGATGTCGACTACCGCCTGTCCTACGTGCTATGTGCCGATGACCTGCACAGCACAGACGAAGAGTGGGACCAGCACAACTATTTCCCCGATTATGCATCTGAATATGTAAAATCCGGGCTTTATGAACTGTGTGAAATGCCTGCCACGATAAACGACCTGCATTTCAATGAAGTTGTGCTCGTAGCCAATGAGCCTGAGGGCATAATCGGCTCGCTCCCGGAATCGACCAAACTCGACGAGACTACCGAGGATCACTATACATTCAATATACCTGAAGAGATAGCACCGCTTATCCCAAACCCCGCCAAGCTCTTTGTAGTAGCAATGGTTGTCGACGGCACGACCGGTAAAATCATCAACGCCATCAAATCACCGGTCACTTTCGCGACAGGTATTGACACCGTAAGGAGCCACGAAAATACAAACGCTGTCGCCGTGCGTTACACCGACCTTCAGGGACGCACAGTCAAGGCTCCTGTATCAGGAATCTATGTCAAGACTGTAAAATACAGTGACGGCACAACCAAATCGGAAAAAATGTTTGTGAAATAGCCAATATATCCATCTATATCTGCAAGAAGCGGCGGCTCCGGACAACACCGGGACCGCCGCTTCGCTTTTTCCGAGTCAAGCCTTGGAAATTATGCCACAAAAATAATACCTTTGTCACATAATCGCCCATGAGTCATGCTACAGTCGCTCCAATCGCTCCGAGGCATATTTGCCATCATGATTTTCCTTCACCATTTCCCGGTGAACGGACACGGGCTTTTTGCCGCCGGAGGTGACTGTGGGGTGGATTTTTTCATAGTACTGAGCGGATTTGTCATGAGCGCGGGATATGGCTCGCGCGCCGTCGACACCGGATTTGACTATCGGCGGTATATGTGGCGCAGGATAGCCCGGCTCTACCCTCTTCATCTGCTCTGCCTGATCATCTATCTATTGCTCTACGGATGGCGTATCGGCTCGGGCACATACGCGCGCCTTGTCCCTAACCTGTTTCTGCTTCAAAGCTGGATTCCCGCCGAGTCATTCTACTTTTCGGGCAACGCGGTATCGTGGTGTCTGAGCGACTTCATGTTTTTCTACGCTGTTTTCCCGTTTCTCGCGCGTTTTTACCATCGGGCGAGGAAATGGTTTCTCGCGACGCTACTCGCCGTCACAGGGGCTTATTTTGCGTTTATATGGCTATTGCCCGAGCGATATGTGACACCGCTTGTGTATATCTTCCCGGCTACGCGCCTTCTCGACTTTGTGATAGGGATGGTGCTGTGGAGAGTTGTGAGTTGCCAGTTGTCAGTTGTCGGTTGTCAGTTTTCAGTTTTCAGTTGTTGGCAGAGGGGAGTTGGCAGAGCATGGAGGAGTGTGGTGGAGATTGCGACCGTAGGAGTTACGGTGGCGGCGTGTGTGTATTTCGGTGACGTCACACCACGGCTGACGCTTGCCTCTTACTGGTGGATACCGTCGGCGTTGACGATAATGGTGTTTGCCCTGCATGAAAAGACCGGAGGCGGCATCGTGAGCAAAATACTCACATGGAAACCACTTGTGACATTCGGCTATGTGAGTTTCAGCTTCTATATGCTGCATCTGCTCGTCATAGCGTCATACAAACTGCTGCTATCATACACGGGGATGACGGAGCATCCGTGGATTGCGCTCCCGGTGGTATTCGCCGTAACAGTCGCGCTCTCATTGGTGGTATATTACCGTTTTGAGCTTCCGGTAAGCGCGAGACTAAACGGCAAAATACGGTAAATCACTCGTCAGGGTCATGTAAAGCGTTGTAAATCAGCGATGCACGTGCGGGGCCGGTTATGTCGGCTATCGCATCGATTGATGCCTCACGGAGTCGCTTTACACTCTTAAATGTCTGAAGCAGAGCTTCTTTTGTCTTGTCACCCACTCCTTTTATATCATCCAGTTCGCTGACTATCTGCCCCTTGCTGCGGCGGTTGCGGTGATGTGTGATTCCGAAACGGTGAGCCTCGTCGCGCAGATGCTGCACCACACGCAGCGACTCAGAATTTTTATCTATGTAAAGCGGAATGCTGTCGCCGGGGAAATAAATTTCCTCAAGACGCTTCGCGATGCCCACAACGGCGATAGTGCCGCGCAGACCCATGTCGTCAAGCGCCTCCACTGCTGCGCTCAGCTGCCCTTTGCCTCCATCGACCACTATCAGCTGCGGCAATTCCTCGCCCTCTTCCATAAGACGCGTGTAGCGGCGCGTGAGCACTTCTTTCATCGAGGCGAAGTCATCGGGACCCTCCACGGTCTTGATATTGAAATGGCGATAGTCACGTTTCGCAGGCTTGGCGTTACGGAACACGACACATGACGCGACAGGATTCGTGCCCTGAATATTGGAGTTATCGAAGCACTCGATATGACGTGGCAATTCCGTAAGACGGAAGTCGGATTTCAAGCGCTCAAGGGTGCGCTCGACGCGCTTTTCCGGGTCATTTTTCTCCATCATCTTCAAAGAATCGACCTTGTTCTGACGGGCATTGTGAGCCGACACTTCGAGCAGCTTCATCTTGTCGCCGCGCTGCGGTATGGTATATGTGACCCCTGCCAGCTCTATATCGGGCTTGAACGGCACAACCACCTCGTCGTAGTCAAGCGAGAATTTCTCCTTCGCCTCCATGATGGCGTAACCGAGAATCTCCTCTACCGGCTCATCGAGACGCCTCTTGTATTCAAACGTGATGCTCCTGACAATCGCGCCGCGCCTCACGTGCATGTAATTCACATATACCTGGTCGCGGTCGTCGTCGACGCCAAATACGTCAATGTCATCAAGCGTCTGACTCACGATTACGCTCTTTGACTGATACCGCTCGATAAGCAGATACTTTTCTTTAAGCAACTGCGCTTCCTCAAAACGAAGCTCGGCGGCAAGCGCCCCCATCTCTCCGCGGAGATAATCGAGAAGCTCCTGGGTATCGCCACGGAGTATCTGCTTCACATGGTCAATCATCTCGCCATACTTCTCCTGACTTATCATGCCGGTGCAGCATCCGAGACAATTCTTGAGATGAAATTCAAGGCATAGCCTGCCCTTCCCTTTCGCGACATATTCAGGAGTAATAGCGTGGCGGCATGTGCGCACCGGATAAAGTTCCCGAATGAGATTCAGCACCGCCTTCGCCACACCTGTATTGGTGTATGGTCCGAAATATTTAGAGCCGTCCTTTATGCGGGTACGCGTCAGAAACACCCGTGGATAATGCTCTTTAGTCACCACAATCCAGGGGTAGGACTTGTCATCTTTCAGCAGCACATTGTAGTGGGGCTTGTACTCCTTTATGAGGGAGTTTTCAAGGTTCAGCGCATCCTGTTCAGTAGGCACCACGATATACTTCATGTCGACGATATTTTTCACAAGAAGCATGGTGCGGATGCTGTCGTGTGTGCGGTTGAAATATGACGAGACGCGGCGTTTGAGGTTTTTCGCCTTGCCCACATAAATCACTGTCCCGGCTGCATCATAATACAGGTAGCAGCCGGGAGTGTCGGGAAGAATGGAGATTTTCTCCTTCAGTTCTTTTGATTTCTCTATCTTTGCCAATCGCGAAACGGTTTGTTCAATCAATAATTTAGTTGTCTCAACCCTGAAACGGGTTGAATAGCCACTTGATTAGCCCATATTTATGCAACCCGTTTCAGGGTTGCATCGTGTCAGGGTGTCTGCTTGCCACGGACGCACCTTCGGCGCTGCCCGCGGTTAACGACATCTTGCCCGTTCCGGGCAAAATCCTTAAGTCAACGACATTGACGCAATGCGATGTCACTACATTAAGGACAAAACACGCTTTGCAGCACCGGCTTTTAACCCGTTAAGCTCTTAACCCTATAACCATCAACCTTCGCTTGCGAAAGTTGAATCAATAAACGATAAGCGATGTCACCTCGGCATCAGCCGGAAGATTCTTTCTTCCTTCAAGCTCGCTCAGCTCTACAATGAAGCTGATGTAAACCTTCTTCGGGTTCATGCTCTTCACAAGCTCATAACATGCCGCCATAGTACCACCGGTAGCGAGCAGGTCATCGTGTATCACAACCACATCATCGGGCGTGATGGCATCGCGGTGAATCTCGATTACGTCAGTGCCGTATTCCTTCTCGAAGGAGGCGGTGATAGTGTCGGCAGGGAGCTTTCCGGGCTTACGTGCGGGCACAAATCCGGCACCAATCTCATAAGCAAGAATCGCGCCACCGATAAATCCGCGTGATTCGATACCCACTACCTTAGTAACACCCTTCGAGCGATAAAGTTGTGCCAGGTCCCAACCTACGATATGCATTGCACGTGCATCCTTGAACATGGTGGTAAGATCCCTGAATATTATACCCTTCTTCGGGAAATCAACCACATCTCTGATTTTAGACTTGATATATTCCATAAACATTCGGTTAATTAGTTGTATTCTATTGAGTTATTTCTGTTCCACGTGAAACAATCATCTTCCCATCAACAGGAGGAGCACATTAATGTCGCTGGGGGAAATGCCCGGGATACGGCTCGCCTGCGCTACTGTCACGGGACGTATCTTTTCGAGCTTCTGCCGCGCCTCAGTCGACAGGGACTTCATAGAAGCATAGTCTATAGTTGACGGCAGGCGAAGCTCCTCAAGGCGATGAATCTTATCAGCAACAAGCTTCTCACGGTCTATATAACCCTGGTACTTTATCAAGATTTCCGCAGCCTCTATTATTTCATCGCGGCGGCTCTCCTCCAGCTTCTCCACCTCATGACGCAACGCGTCGATGTAAGGGACAAGAGACATAATGGTAATCTGCGGGCGAAGTATAAGGTCGACCAGCTTTACACCCTGTTTTAGGGGGGAGGTTCCCAGAGCCTCAAGTGCGTCATTTATCAATGCCGGCTTAAGCGAAAAATTACGGGTAAACTCGATAAGACGGTCACGCTGCTCACGCTTCGACACCATCAAGGCGTAACGCTCATCATCGACAAGCCCTAATTCGTGACCGCGTGGAGTGAGTCGCATATCGGCATCATCCTGACGGAGCAAGATACGGTACTCGGCACGCGATGTAAACATACGGTAAGGTTCATCAACGCCCTTTGTCACGAGGTCGTCGATAAGCACACCGATATATGCTTCGTCACGCGACAGCACAAGCTGCTCAAGACCGAGTGCCTTCGCGGCAGCATTAGCACCCGCGACAAGCCCCTGCCCTGCCGCCTCCTCATAACCGGTAGTACCGTTGACCTGACCTGCGAAAAAGAGCCCGTCCACCATCTTTGTCTCAAGAGTATGATTCAACTGTGTCGGATCAAAAAAGTCGTACTCTATGGCGTAACCCGGGCGGTAAATCTGCACATCGGAGAGTGCAGGCACAGTCGAAAGTGCCCTTACCTGGATGTCGAGCGGAAGCGAAGAAGAGAAACCGTTAAGGTAAAATTCCTGCGTGTCCTCACCTTCCGGTTCAAGGAAAAGCTGATGTTCGTCTTTATCAGCAAAGGTGACAATCTTCGTCTCTATACTCGGACAGTAACGAGGGCCGATGCTTTTTATTTGACCGTTGTAAAGCGGAGAATCGGGCAACCCCTCACGGAGGATGTCATGGGTAGCGGGATTAGTGTAGACAGTATAACATTTACGCTGACGAAGCTCACGCCTTACATCGGGAAGATAGCTGAACTTGTGGAAGTCATTCTCTCCCTCCTGTGGAGAAGTAAGCTCCCACTTCACGCTTCTGCCATCGATGCGTACGGGTGTACCTGTCTTCATACGCGCGGTGACAAATCCAAACTCGGCAAGTTGCTCCGTTATACCATGGGATGCCGGTTCCGAAACCCTTCCACCTTCTACCTGCGCACGACCCACATGCATCAATCCGTTAAGGAAAGTACCTGCGGTAAGCACCACAGCGCGGGCATGAAATTTCACGCCGAGTACCGTGACAACACCCTTCACCTCATTTCCCTCCAGTATCAGCGAAGCCACCGAATCCTGCCACATACAAAGCCCGGGGGTGTTTTCAAGAATCCTGCGCCACTCGCCGCTGAACTTCATGCGGTCGCTCTGGGCGCGCGGGCTCCACATTGCGGGACCCTTGGAGCGGTTAAGCATACGGAACTGTATCGCCGTACGGTCGGTCACGACACCCATCATACCGCCAAGCGCATCAATTTCGCGCACAATCTGCCCTTTTGCAATACCACCTACAGCGGGATTACAGCTCATCTGGGCAATCTTATTCATGTCCATAGTGATAAGGAGAGTCGACGCACCACGGCGCGCCGAAGCGACCGCAGCCTCACAGCCGGCGTGTCCCGCTCCAATCACTATCACATCATAATCAAATTTCATATCTGTTTTTCCTGTCAATATTATGCTTTTCCCTTTAGCTCGCGGAGCAATTCAAGAGCACGGTTTTCATGACGCTCCATTATCTCACGTTCACCGGGTCCTTTGTCATTAATGCCGCAGAGATGCAATACGCCGTGTATAATCACACGGTGCAGTTCGTCGGCATAATCCACCCCAAGCTGCTCCGCATTGCTCGCCACAGTGTCAAGTGAGATAAACATGTCACCGCTGATAAGCTTACGCCGTGAGTAGTCAAACGTAATTATGTCGGTATAATAATCGTGCTGCAAAAACTCACGGTTAACCTCGATTATACGCTCGTCATCACAAAAGATGTAGACCAACGCACCGATAATACGGTCATGTTCGGCAGCCACCGCAACAATCCACCGCTCAAGCAGCGGGCGGTCAATAGCGGGCATTTCCGTATTTTGAATTTCCCAGTCAATACTGCTCATATCTGTATTTTTCCAAAATTGCGATATACAAAAATAGCTATTTTCATTCAGTCAACTCTCACCGTCAATGAAAAAATATGTAGGCTGCAACAATGCCGGCAATGGAGCCGACAACATCGGCAAGCAGGGCGTAAGGCACCGCATAGCGGGTCTTGACTACACCCACGCTACCGAAGTAGACGGCAAGGATGTAGAATGTAGTGTCGGTACTGCCCTGGATTGCCGCCGATACACGCGACACAAAAGCATCGGCACCATAAGTGCTCATGAGGTCAACCATCATGCCACGGCTACCCGAACCGCTCAACGGCTTCATGAGCGCGGTAGGCAGCGCAGCAACCCATTCGGCATCAATTCCGATAAATGTAAAACATGACTCCATGCAGCTCGTAATCACATCCATCGCCCCGGAAGCGCGGAACATACCGATCGCCACAAGTATAGCCACAAGATACGGGATAATCATTACAGCAGTCTTGAACCCCTCTTTGGCACCCTCTATAAAAGAGTCATACACATTAATACGCTTCTTAAGCCCTGCACCCAAAAACATCACTATTACGCTGAAGAGCAAAATGTTAGCCACAAATGAAGAATATATCTCCACCTTCTCTTTAGGCAATGATGAAAAGAACCATACAATACCCCCGACAATCAGCGCAAGACCGCCGAGCCACATAAGCAACACTTTGTCTTTCAGGCTTATACCTTGCTTAAGACACATTGCCACAATGCCGACAAAGGTAGCGATGAAGGTGGCGAGCAGAATGGGCAGAAATACATCAGTCGGATTTTCAGCACCCGCCTGTGCACGATACATCATAATTCCGATAGGGATAAAACAAAGCCCCGATGCATTCAATATCAGAAACATGAGCATGGCATCGGTGGCGGTATCCTTCTTATCATTAAGCGACTGCATCTCCTGCATGGCTTTCAGACCGAGAGGCGTGGCGGCATTGTCAAGCCCGAGCATGTTAGCCGACACATTCATGAAAATGGAGCCCATAGCAGGATGCCCCTTCGGTATGCCGGGAAATAGACGACTGAACAGCGGGCTTATAAGACGACCGAAAAATTGTATCACCCCGGCGCGCTCACCGATTTTCATCAGTCCGAGCCAAAGTGACAGGATGCCGGTCAAGCCGAGCGCAATTTCAAAAGCGGTCGCCGCCGAACTGAATGAAGCGCTCATGATCGCACTCCATATACCAAGGTCGCCATAAATTATAGTCTTTCCGAGCGCCACCAAAAAAGCGACGAAAAAGAAAGCCATCCAGATGTAGTTAAGAGCCATAGCAAGAGTTTTTACAAATTTAATTCAATTTTTTCAAGCCACCAATTTTTCTGACACGCTGACAAATCGCGCAAAAATCACCATAACTCGCTATCATTCCACAATTTATCATCATTTAAACCCCGCTGAGAATCAAATATTCACAACTTTCACGGATATTTACCCGCAATTTCCAATTCTCCGAGGGTTAAAAAGCCGACCTCTCCCCTACCCCACTCTCATGATTTTTATCTACATTTGCAAAAAGAAAAAAATCGTGCCATGACCGAGCAGTGGAAGCAAAATCTCAACGAAGTCGCAAGGGAGGAAAAAGTGAGTGTGCTCTCTCACTTTTTCAAAACCGGAAAAGGTGAGTATGGAGAAGGCGACATATTCATCGGCATCACTGTGCCCGACAACCGCAAGGTGGCACGACGCTACCACGATGCTCCTGCGGGAGCCGTCACGGAGATGCTCTACTCGCCGATACATGAATACCGGCTGTCGGCGCTACTCGCCCTGGTCGAGTCATTCAAGAAATCGAAACGCAACGAAGAGCGTCAACGCGAAATCGTCGACTTGTATCTCGCCCACCTCACCCGTGCTAACAACTGGGACCTCATCGACCTCTCCGCTCCATACATTCTCGGCGAATGGCTCTTTAGCCACCCTGGCGAACTCGAAATCATCCACCGACTGTCGGACTCAGAAAATCTGTGGGAACAACGTGCGGCAATCGTAGCGACAATGACGTTGATACGACACGGCATCTATGACCCGACATTCGCCATCTCCGAAAAGTATCTCAGCCATCCCCATCCCCTCATCCACAAGGCAACGGGATGGATGTTGCGCGAAGCCGGGAAATACGGATGTGCCGACGGACTCGCGGCATTTCTCGACCGGCACGCCGCGGCTATGCCACGCACGATGCTCCGCTATGCCATCGAACGCCTCTCACCTGAACAACGAAAATATTATATGTCCATAAGATAAACCTGACCGCCATGAGACACATCTCAGCGACAATAATCACCTTTAATGAGGAACACCGCATCAAGGCATGTCTTGCCTCGCTTGACGGCATCGCCGACGAAATAATAGTCGTGGATTCATTTTCAACCGACCGCACGGCAGAGATATGCATCGAGCACGGCTGCAAAGTAGTGAGACGCGAATTTACCGGTTACGGCGCACAACGCCAGTTTGCCACATCGCTCACCACCCACAGCTATGTGCTCTCTATAGATGCCGACGAAGTATTGTCGCCCGCTCTCCGGTCGACCATACAACACCTGAAAGAGACCGGATTTGACCACAGGGTCTACCGTATGTCACGCCTCAACTTTTATTGCGGACAGCCTGTGAGACACTGCGGCTGGTATCCCGACATACAGATAAGGCTTTTCGACAAGCGATATGCCAACTGGAATCTGCGCGACGTATCGGAACGCGTCATCTTCCCCGATTCACTGCGTCCCGAGATGCTTGACGGCGACATACTGCATTACCGCTGTACAACCCCGGAAGAATACCGGCAGGTGCAGACACGCCACGCGGCAATAACGGGAAAAGTGCTTTCGGCACACCACGACTCCATCTCTCCTGTCACGCCATATATAAAAGGTGTCACGGCGTTTCTTGACTGCTATCTGAACAAGGGTGCTATACTTGACGGTGCCGAAGGACGCGCCATAAGCCGCGAACAATACCGCATGGCATATCTTGCCTACAATCTTGCGCGCCGCGCCTTGAAAAAAGCCCGTTGAAACGGTTCATTTTTCGTGAAAGATTTTTTATTTTTGCATAATAACACTTTTCGACATGCTAAAATACAATCTCAAAATAAGCTCACGATTTGAACATCTGCGCCAACATATCGCCTCGATACTGAAAAACGACGTTCCGCCGGAAGCGGAGCCGATTTACATGGACCGCAATACCGTGTATCGCCTGACGATTGACAAGACACCGATTGTGATAAAATCATTTCAGGTGCCTAATCTTATCGACTCCTACATGCAGACGGTAGTGGGCAAAAGTAAGTCGCATCTCTCCTACCTCAACGCAAAAAGGCTGCAGCAACTGGGATTCCGTACTCCCTCGCCTGTAGCATACGGCGAGGTACTCAACGGCAACCGCCTTCTGCGCAGCTACTACATGACCGAGTTTATAAGCGGAGGTGACATGCGCGGATGGGAAAACAATCCCGACAACGAGCCGTTGCTTCGTGCCTTTGCAGCAGAGATGGCAAGAATGCATAACGCGGGAATACTCCATCGCGATTTCTCGCCCGGCAATATACTTTTCACCGGCACTCCGGCACTTGGATTCAACTTCTATCACATCGACCTTAACCGTATGACATTTGATGTCAAGTCGCGTCAGAAACTGCTCTCGATGTTCGGTCGGCTGTCAACATCGCGAGATGCGATAAAGAGACTTGCCGGCTATTATGCAGAGGCAGCAGGCGAAGCGTCACTTGCCGATGACGCCCTCAAAGCCTACGACGAATACATCCGCCAGCATTAACCACGCGCCGCAATACTTTCCGCAACTCCGTTCATCGTCATGCAATGAGCGCGCGTAAGCGTTTTGCTCTCGGTTGGCGGTACGGCTACAATCAACATCCTACCCTCTTCGCAGAGGGCGAAATCGGCGCCGGAAGGCTTGTAGCGCTCACCGATAGCATCGGGAATGATGAGGATGATTCTGCCGCCCGCGTCTTCGGCTTCCGCGCGTATGGACTTTTCAGCGGGAGAGATGAAGGGTGACACAAGCACACCGCGGTTTGCAGCCGTATAGAGCCACAGCTCACGATTGCGCCTGCGAACCTCGGGAGTATCGGCACGGTGCACAACCACCAGCTCTTTGAACGGGCACTCAAGAAGTTGAAAATTGCCGTAAGCGCGATAGCTCTTATCTCCGATTTGTAGCGCGTTAATACGCCTGAAATACCCGGGATTAGCCCTCCTCACCGCCAGCCGCCTCGGATTCTCCCGCAGGTAGCGGCAGACTATTTCAAATTGATGCCTGTTAGTGATTATCCTGTCATGAAACCCCTCAGAGAAAACCATTAAATCAGGCTTTTGCAGCAACTTTCTGATTCTTGATGTACACGCAGCTTTTATCGCCTGAATAATATCCCCAAAATGACGCTCGATTGGCATGGTAACATTGATGAGAATATGTAAATGGTCAGGCATTATGACCCAGTAAATCATTTTCAACTCCGGATTATATAACGGTGTTGCTTCTATCTGCTCCCTTATGATAAGCCCCAAAGAAGAAAGCTCAATAAATGCGCCGTCTATTGTCCTGAAGTTCAGATGACCGAAATCCGGACAAGCGGGGCTTTTACAGATAGTGACCATGTAAACCGCCCGGTCATAGTAATTATGCCATAATGCCCTGCGAAGCTGGCTATGGATTGTCTCTTTATAATAAGCTGGCTTTGCTTTCATTGTCTTTTTTTAGTTATCGGTCGAGCTCGACCGATAACAGTTAATGCTTAAGGTAATGCTAAGGGTGGAGGGGATGGGCGCCCCAGGTGGAGCGGTCGAGGTTGCGGTAGGAGATTGCCTCGCTGACATGGGCGGGGAGGATTGAGGCAGACCCGGCGAGGTCGGCGATGGTGCGCGACACTTTCAAAATGCGGTCATACGCCCTTGCCGACATGTCGAAACGCTTCATGGCAAACTCCAGCATCTGCATACACTCCTTGTCGAGACGGGCATGAACCGACAGCAACCGGGAGTTCATCTGAGCGTTGCAATGGACAGTGCGCTCGCCGACAAAACGCGCCGTCTGGATAGCGCGCGCCTTAATCACTCGCTCACGTATTGCCGCGCTCCCCTCCCCCTCCTTCATCGAAGAAAGCTCCTCAAACGCCACAGGCATTATCTCCACCTGCAAGTCGATGCGGTCCATCAGCGGGCCGGATATCCGGTTAAGGTATTTGCTTACCTGTCCTGGCATACATGTACACTCTTTCGTAGGATGATTATAGTAGCCGCACGGGCATGGATTCATAGAAGCCACAAGCATGAATCCGGCGGGATAATCAATCGAATAACGAGCACGGGAAATGCTGATATGGCGATCCTCCATCGGCTGTCGCATCACCTCCAGCACACTCCTTGGAAACTCGGGAAACTCATCAAGAAACAGCACCCCGTTATGAGCCAGCGAAATTTCCCCCGGCATGGGATTGCTGCCCCCGCCGACAAGCGCGACGGGCGATATAGTGTGATGAGGCGCGCGGAAAGGGCGACTCGTCATTAACCGCGCGTTACCTTTCAGCTTGCCAGCAACGGAGTGAATCTTGGTTGTCTCGAGCGCCTCTTGAAGCGTGAGTGGAGGGAGAATAGATGGGAGGCGTTTCGCCATCATCGACTTTCCGGAGCCGGGAGCACCCACAAGAAGTATATTATGACCACCGGCACACGCCACCTCAAACGCACGTTTGACATTTTCCTGCCCCTTTACCTCTGAAAAATCAAAGTCGAAATTATCGACCGCACGGCTGAATTCCTCACGGGTATTTACCACTGTCGGCTCAAGAACCGCCTCGCCGTTGAGAAATCCCACCACTTCCCGGAGCGATGACACGCCGTAGACATCAATGTTATTTACCACCGCCGCCTCGGTAGCATTAGCCTGCGGCACAATCATGCCCTTAAAACCGAGACTACGCGCGGCTATAGCCATAGGAAGCACACCCTTTATCGGCAACACCGACCCATCAAGCGATAATTCCCCCATAATCATATATCCACCCAGCCTGGACGCGTCTAGCTGCCGCGAGGCGGAAAGTATCGCCAGACTTATCGGCAAATCATAAGCAGCCCCTTCCTTCCTGACATCGGCAGGCGACATATTGACCACCACTGCATGACGCGGGAACTCAAAACCCGACTGCTTCACAGCGCTTCTCACACGCTGATAGCTCTCTTTAACAGCCGCGTCAGGGAGTCCGACAAGATTAAACGAAGCACCAATCTCGACAGTCACTTCAATAGTCACGGTAATGGCATCGATGCCTTGCAATGCCGCGCCAAATGTCTTAATAAGCATAATATAAAGGAATTGCTACTTTTGCAAAAATAGACTTTTTATCTGAATAATTGATTACATTATAATAATTATTTCAGAAAAAATCAGCTTTTGATATCGTCATTGGGCGTGGGGACGCAGTATGTAGAGGGGCGAACAATCGAAGCGCGGTAGAGCCACGAGCTGCAGATGACAACCGGCATCAGATGGCAGGTTACTGCCTGTTCCGACCTTCAGCCCTTTCCCTTCGAAGGAGGTGCGCGATTCATTCAGGGCGGTCTCCGGGGTGTTGTTGTCATGGCTCAGATGACACAGGAATACATAGCGTAATCGTTCGGTGTATATATCGGCAAGATACTGCGCTGTTACCTTATTGTCAAGATGACCGTTGACATTGCGGATACGAGCTTTGAGATATTCGGGATATGTGCCAAACCGGAGCATATTCAGGTCATAGTTGCTCTCAATCATAAGATAGTCGGCACGGCGCATGTAGTAGTCGACTCGCTCCGATATGCACCCGAGGTCGGTGGCGATGGCAAATGCGCGGTCGTCGTGCTCGACATAAAACCCGACATTATCCGTGCCGTCATGCATCACCTCAAATGCCGTGACAGTGAAATTGTCTATGGCAAAAGGAATCTCCTTGTATATGTTGACCTGATAATCCTTTAGACGGCGCGACACATTATGACGGCGCAACATGCCGTTGAGAGCGCGCGGTGTGCAGTAAAGCGCCAGATGACGGTATTTTTTCAGCAATGCATAGGCAAAACGCATGTGGTCGCTGTGGTCGTGGGTGATACATATACCCTTGACGCGCTCCATCGGTATCTTGTAGGAAGCAAGCCCCTCGGCTACGGTTTTCGGGTCGACACCGGCGTCAATGAGGAATCCTGATTTTGAATCGCCGATAAACGAGCAGTTACCGCTGCTGCCGCTGCCAAACGACATGAACATAATCTTGTTTGGCACCGGTTTTACCACGATAGGGCCCAGCGGCATATCATCGGCAAATCCACCCTGACGCGGCATGCCTCCCGACAGTCTTACCCGTTTTACATAACCCTCGATTTCGGGATGGGTGGGCAGCGTATTCAACGGTGACGGAGCGACACGACCTTCCACCTCGTCGAAAAGACCGGGGCTGTCATCAAGCAGATTATTTCTACCTCGTCGTGCCATCATTGTTTATATAAAAGAAATATAGCGGGTATCTTGTCGTAATCATACTGCGCCTTACCCCACCACGATACCGGACGCGTGAATATGCTCTCGCGCTCTCCGGTGATATCGGCGGCGACACACAGGAGGAGCGAAGGATTGAGCGACTTCGCGATTTCTGCTATAAGGCGGTTGTTGCGATAAGGCGTCTCGATAAATATCTGTGTCTGGTTTTCGTGACGTATGCGGCGTTCCATCTCATGAAACTTAGCAGCGCGCGCCTCCTTGTCGACAGGCAGGTAGCCGTTGAAGGCGAAATTCTGCCCGTTGAAGCCGGAGCCCATCAGCGACATCAGGATACTTGACGGCCCGACAAGCGGAACAATCTTGAAGCCTTTGCGCTGCGCGACAGCGACGACGTCGGCACCCGGGTCGGCTACCGCAGGACATCCCGCCTCTGAAATCACTCCTATGTCATGTCCCTCCTCCGCAGGGCGAAGAAGGTCCGCCACACGCTCGGCGGGAGTATGCTCGTTAAGCTCTTCAAAATGCAGGTCGTCAATCACAATTGACCGGTCGCACCGTTTAAGAAAACGCCGCGCCGACCGCAGATTCTCGACCACAAAATAACGTAGCGACCTTATGACCTCCAGATTATAGGCGGGAAGCACCTTTTCAGGCTCACAGTCGCCTAAAGTCACGGGGATAAGATAGATGCAGGGATTATTCTCTTTCATAACGTCGCAATAGTTGAGCGCAAATCTATAGAGATTGCCCGGGAAGCATATACCCCCGGACAATCTCTTACAAAGTTACCCAATTCCCGCCAAAATCCATCATTAATATTTGTGAAAAAGCTGTTGGCTTTGCGGGAGCGGGCTATATCAGCTCTGCTCCATGCCGCGGAACCAGTCGTCGACCGAAGGTGTATCCTCGGCGATTCCCGTGCCTGCCTCAACACCGTATTCCTCGCCGTGCTGCGACAGGTCAAGGCCTATCTCCTCACTGTGGCGCGACACCCTCAGCGGGATAATCTTATTAGTGAGCCAATATAGGAAATAGCTTACCGCAAAAGTATAGGCAAACACTATGACAAGCACAAGTATATGATTCCAGAAAAATTCCGTACGAGAGATTGTCATAGCTCCGTCGCGGGCAAAAAAATCGTAGGCAAACACACCGGTAAGTATCGTTCCGATTATACCGCCGAGACCGTGGGTAGGAAACACGTCAAGAGCGTCATCGAGCATCTGTCCGTAGCCCTTCCATGCCACTGCCATATTACAACAGATCGTTATCACGAAAGCGATAAACACACTCTGACCCACGGTGACCCATCCGGCACATGGAGTAATCGCCACCAGTCCGACAACAGCACCGATTGCAGCACCCATTGCCGAGGGTTTGTGACCTCGAAGAGCGTCAAATACCACCCATGTCACCATAGCCGTGGCGGCAGCCGTATTAGTGTTAAGGAACGCCGACACTGCTATTCCGTCGGCAGCAAGTGAGCTACCACCGTTGAATCCGAACCATCCGAGCCAGAGCAACGCGGCACCGAGCAGCACGAAAGGCACGTTAGCAGGCTTTGCAGCATCCTGCGACGGAGTACGCTTTCCGAGGAAAATAGCACCGGCGAGTGCTGCAATACCGGAAGCAGCGTGTACCACGATGCCGCCCGCATAGTCATGGACATGCATCATGCCGAACAAACCTTCGGGATGCCATGTACAATGAGCCAATGGACAATATACGAGTATCACCCACAACACCATAAACAAAAGGTAGCCGGAGAAGCGTACACGCTCGGCAAACGACCCTGTGATAAGCGAGGGGGTTATGATGGCAAACTTCATTTGAAACAGGGCAAAAAGCGCCAACGGAATAGTAGTTGTGGCAATACCTATCTGTGAAAGGTCGGAGGCACCGGTGACATTGCCGACACCAACATTGTCAAACATAAAGAAATCTACCGGATTACCGATTACATGGGCGATATCGTCGCCAAAAGCGAGACCAAACCCGAAAATCACCCAAAGCACACTCACGAAACCCATCACAATAAAACTCTGAAGCATGGTGGAAATCACATTTTTCACCCTCACCATACCACCATAGAAAAACGAGAGACCCGGAGTCATCATCAACACAAAAATCGTGGCTGTTATCATCCATGCGACATTCGCATAAAGATGGTCGTTAGGCATATCGAACAGCGCCAAGCCGTCACCGGCTTCGGTAAACAAACCTAAAACACTTACGGCGGCTATAATAATAAATGTGACGAGCCATCCGTAACTTACTTTTCTACCTTTAATAATCATACCAATATATTTTATATAAATATCCAACAAAATGCGTCAAATGTTAATCACAGCAAACTATAGTTTAACAATTTGCCATCTATCATTTATAAAACATAGCTTTTTGCTTTGTTTTACCCCGCAAATTAAGATAAAAGAAATTTATTTTCCAAATTTTAATGCAATTTTCTTTTAACAAAATTACATTTCCCGCATTTTTCCACTCCCGACAGACATTTTTAGCTTCAGCAATCAGAGATTATTATCGAACCATATTTCAATGTCACTAACTTAAGGCAGAAGATCCATAAATCCCCGCAAGGGGATTCATCTCGTTAACCGCGGGTAATGCCGAAGGCATACCCGTGGCTCAAGGGTCTCTCTCCCTGTATCTCAACCCCGGAGCGGGTTACATAGGCATCTGATTAGCATCTATTTATACAACCCGTTTCAGGGTTGTATAGTGTGGTATGGCTTGCGTTCCACGGGTGCCCCATTCGGGGCTACCCGCGGTTAACGACATCTTGCCCATTCCGGGCAAAATACTTAAGTTAGTGACATTGAACCATATTTAGTCAAACTAAAAATTATAATTAACCTTACCCCACTTCCCAAAATCAAAAATAATTTCTATTTGGGAAGTGAACAGAAATGAAAATAATAGACAGACCTCTATACATAAATCAGTTATTGAGAGTACAAAATACTCCCGAAATCAAGATTATAACCGGAATAAGACGTTCCGGAAAATCCAAACTATTATCCATCTTTTCTCAACATATAAAAAGTGCTGATCCGGATGCCAATATCATCAACATTGATCTGACTAAAATAAGGGATGCCTATCCGAAACTATTGTTGGCAAGGACTCATCATGAAGAGACGCATTTTGAAGGAGTACACATAATCGACATTCCTCTATGGCTGATGGCGTGACGAAACCCGCATAATCGATTGCAGTTCGCCTCCCCCGAATCAATTAGTACCGGAGAATATTCAGGGAATGTTTGTGGGTGCGAGGGAAATGACGTAATTTTGTAGCAAAATATCATCATCACGGAAAAACTATATGAAAAAGGTTTTGCTACTCGGTTCCGGCGCCCTCAAGATAGGTCAAGCCGGCGAATTTGACTACTCGGGTTCCCAGGCGCTCAAAGCTATGCGCGAGGAGGGAATCTCGACAGTGTTAATCAATCCGAACATCGCGACCATCCAGACCTCGGAAGGCGTTGCCGATCAGGTTTATTTTCTTCCTATCACCCCCTATTTCGTAGAGGAAGTGATAAAGAAGGAGCGCCCCGACGGCATACTGCTCGCATTCGGCGGACAGACGGCACTTAACTGCGGAACGGAGCTTTACCTCAACGGCACACTTGAAAAATATGGCGTGAAAGTGCTCGGCACATCGGTTGAGGCAATCATGATAACCGAGGACCGCGATCTTTTCGTGAAGAAGCTGAAAGAAATCGATGTCAAGACCCCGGTATCGCAGGCGGTTGAAACGATAGAGGATGCCGTAGAAGTGGCTCACCGCATCGGCTTCCCCGTCATGGTACGCTCCGGCTACGCGCTCGGCGGTCTCGGCTCAGGAATATGTACAAACGACGAGGAATTCCGCCGTCACTGTGAAAGCGCCCTCGCCTACTCCAAGCAGATACTTGTTGAAGAATCGCTCAAGGGGTGGAAAGAGATTGAGTTTGAGGTAATCCGTGATGCCAACGACCACTGCTTTACCGTAGTGCCGATGGAAAACTTCGACCCGCTGGGCATCCACACGGGCGAGTCAATCGTAGTGGCACCTATCGTGTCACTCACCCCCGAGCAGATAAAGATGCTCGAAGATATAGCCACACGCGTCGTGCGTCATATCGGCATAGTCGGCGAGTGCAACATACAGTACGCCTTCAACGCCGAGACCAACGACTACCGTATCATCGAGATCAACGCACGCCTAAGCCGCTCGTCGGCACTCGCATCGAAGGCATCGGGCTATCCCCTCGCCTTCGTGGCTGCGAAACTCGCTCTCGGCTACACCCTCGACCAGATAGGCGAGATGGGCACCCCCAATTCAGCATATGTGGCTCCTTCGGTCGACTACATGATCGTGAAGATACCGCGCTGGGACCTCACCAAGTTTGTCGGTGTCGACCGCGAAATCGGCTCATCAATGAAGTCAGTGGGCGAAATCATGTCAATCGGCAAGTCGTTTGAGGAGATAATCCAGAAAGGACTCCGCATGATAGGTCAGGGCATGCACGGCTTCGTAGGCAACAACGACCTGCGCTTCGACGACCTTGACAACGCACTCTCTCACCCTACCGACCTGCGTATATTCGCCATCGCCCAGGCACTCGAAAACGGCTACACCGTCGAGCGCATCGAGGAACTGACAAAGATTGACAAGTGGTTTATCCAGCGACTTGAAAATATCGTAAGATACAAGGATGTACTGTCACAGTACGACAAGATAGAAGACCTCCCCGCCGATGTGCTCAAGGAAGCAAAACGCCTGGGATTCTCCGATTTCCAGATAGCACGTTTTGTCGAGAACCCGTCCGGCAACATGGAGGCGGAAAACCTGCGTGTACGCGCTCACCGCAAGCAGCTTGGCGTGACACCATGTGTACGCCGCATCAACACAGTTGCCTCGGAGTATCCCGACTTGACCAACTACCTCTACGTCACTTATGGTGCTGATGAAAACGCCATACGCTACGACATGAACGCAGGTAACAACATTGTAGTGCTCGGCTCAGGCGCCTACCGCATCGGTAGCTCGGTAGAGTTTGACTGGTGCTCGGTAAATGCAGCCAACACCTGCCGCAAGCTCGGCTACAAGTCGATTATGATTAACTACAATCCCGAAACCGTGTCGACCGACTACGACATGTGTGACCGCCTCTATTTCGATGAGCTAAGCTTCGAGCGCGTTATGGACATCATCGACCTTGAGACTCCGCGCGGCGTGATTGTCAGCGTAGGCGGTCAGATTCCCAATAACCTTGCCATGAAGCTTTACCGCCGTCATGTGCCTGTGCTCGGAACATCGCCGGTGTCAATCGACCGCGCTGAAAACCGTCATAAATTCTCCGCGATGCTCGACCAGCTCGGCATCGACCAGCCCCGCTGGAAAGAGCTTACCACCGAGGCTGAAATCGACAGCTTCATTGACGAAGTAGGCTTCCCGGTACTTATCCGTCCGAGCTACGTGCTCTCAGGCGCGGCGATGAATGTGTGCTACGATTACGAACAGATGCACCGCTTCCTCGCCCAGGCGGCAAAGGTGTCAAAAGAGTATCCTGTCGTCGTGTCGGAATTTCTTCAGAACGCCAAGGAGATAGAGTTTGACGCCGTGGCACGTAACGGCGAGATTGTCGAGTATGCCATCTCCGAGCATATCGAATACGCAGGCGTACACTCCGGCGACGCTACCCTTGTGTTCCCCGCCCAGAAGATATATATGGCAACCGCACGGCGCATCAAGCGCATCAGCGCCAAGATTGCCAAGGAACTGAACATCTCCGGACCGTTCAACATACAGTATCTCGCCAAAGACAATGACGTGAAGGTGATCGAATGTAACCTGCGCGCGTCGCGCTCGTTCCCCTTCGTCAGCAAGGTGCTTAAGAAAAATTTCATCGAGACCGCGACACGCATCATGCTTGGCGAAAAGGTCGAGAAAGTCGATACCTCGACATTTGACATCGACTATATCGGCATCAAGGCGTCGCAGTTCTCGTTTGCCCGTCTGCATAAAGCCGACCCCGTGCTTGGTGTCGACATGTCATCTACCGGAGAGGTAGGATGTCTTGGCAAGGACTTTGACGAGGCATTGCTCAACGCCATGATTTCCGTAGGTCATCACGTACCTCACGGCGCAGTACTTGTAAGCTCCGGCGATGTACGCGGAAAGGTGGACATGCTCGATGCCTGCCGTATGCTTGCCGACAACGGCTACAAGATTTATGCCACCGAAGGCACGGCGCGCTTCCTCAACAACAACGGCGTGGAGGCACACCCCGTATGCTGGCCCGACGAGGAAGGAGAAAATGTGCTTGACCTCATTTCAAGCCATGCCGTCGACCTGGTAATCAACATCCCGAAAAACCATACCAAGCGCGAGCTTACCAACGGTTACCGCATACGCCGCTGGGCTATCGACCACAACATACCGTTGCTGACCAACGCGCGCCTTGCAAGTGCCTACGTGAAGGCATTCATCAACAAGTCTGTCGAGAAACTCGGCATCACTCCCTGGAAAGAATATTAATCCCGGAAGACATATACATGCAGAGGGCTGTGGCTTATCGTCACAGCCCTCTGCTTAGTTGTCAGTGTTCAGATTTCAGTTATCAGCCCGTAAAGAGGGCGGTTTCCCGGAGGGATAATCCGTGCTTAGCCGGGGCGTTGAGCGCAGCGAAACCCCCGGAAAGATTGCCTTTCGGAGATTGTTTCCCGACAGGGAATCATCAACCGTGCTCAATGATGATTCCTGTCGGAAACGAGCAGAATTGCTTGCCTTCCGTCGGTATCGCTACGCTCAACCGACGTCTAAAAATAGATGATGCCCTGCGGGCAACGGTTAGGAGTTGTCAGTTTTCAGTTTTCAGATGTCGCGCGTAGCTGTAGAGGTTGCGGGAAGGCAGCCCGTAAAGAGGGCGGTTTCCCGGAGGGATAATCTGTGCTTAGTCGGGGTGTTGAGCGCAGCGAAACCCCCGGAAAGATTGCCTTTCGGAGATTGTTTCCCGACAGGGAATCATCAACCGTGCTCAATGATGATTCCTGTCGGAAACGAGCAGAATTGCTTGCCTTCCGTCGGTATCGCTACGCTCAACCGACGGCTAAAAATAGATGATGCCCTGCGGGCAACGATAGACGCAGTAAGTCGTCAGTTTTCAGTTGCCGGCGCGTAGCTGTAGGAGGGCGGTTTCCCGGAGGGATAATCTGTGCTTAGCCGGGGCGTTGAGCACAGCGAACCCACCGGAAAGATTGCCTCCCGGAGATTGTTTCCCGACAGGGAAACATCAACCGCGCTCAATGATGATTCCTGTCGGAAACGAGCACAATTGCTTGCCTTCCGTCGGTATCGCTACGCTCAACCGACGGCTAAAAATAGATGATGCCCTGCGGGCAACGGTTAGGAGTTGTCAGTTTTCAGATGTCATCGCGGTTTAGCTACAAAAAAGATTTTAGGGCGAAAAATTCTCTTTTCTGACATTGGCAGCCAAAGATATTTATGGTAAATTTGTGCTGACGATATTGTCATATAACAGAGGTAACCATAACCAATCATAATCATGCAAAAACCAATCAACCTTTATGCCCTGTCATTACTGTTGCTTGGCGCGTCTTCACAGGTAACCGCAGCCAATGCTCCCGACAGTGTCTTCATCTATCCCGGACAAAGAGGCGCAAGTGTCTCCCCTACCATGTACGGCGTATTTTTCGAGGAAATAAACCATGCCGGCGACGGCGGCTTGTATGCCGAACTCGTACAGAACCGCAGTTTTGAAGAGCTTGAGATGCCCGAAGGCTACCATGCCGAAGGCTGTCACCTTTACCCACGCCCGGTTAAAAACCATATCGACGGTAAAATAAAACCTGAAAAATACCGCTGGACAACCGAACCTGTACCGGGATGGGAACTTGCCCCGGGCGACTCACTACACGGCTCGATACGTCTTACAAAGGAAAATCCGAAATTTGCAGCCGCCCCCAATAACCTCGAGATATCAGTGAATGGCAACAAAGCTCCTGTGACGCTTATAAACGACGGCTACTGGGGCATGGGACTGCATAAAGGTGAAAACTATAAACTGCGCATAATCGGGAGAACGGAGAGGGGCTATAAAGGCGATATAACAGCCTTGCTCCTCGCCGAAAACGGCGACACACTTGCCTCGCAAACCATAAAGCTGAAAAATGACGGCAAATGGAATGATATCACCCTGACCATGACACCGGATGCTGCTACAAAGAAAGGGAAACTTGCTCTCGTTTTCAACCGGAAAGGAAAGATATGGCTCGACTATGTGTCGCTATTTCCCGAATCCACATTCAGTAATCGCGACAACGGACTGCGCAAGGATGTGGCAACCATGCTTGCCGACCTTAATCCCGCTTTTGTAAGGTGGCCGGGAGGCTGCGTGGTAGAGGGTATCTCGCTTGACAACCGCTTTGAATGGAAAAAGACGCTGGGCGACCCGGCATCGCGTCCGGGAGAATACAGCACATGGGGCTACCGCTGCTCATACGGATTCGGCTATCACGAAATGCTCCAGTTCTGCGAGGATATCAACGCAGGGGCGATGTTTGTGTGCAACGTCGGACTCGGATGCCAGTACCGCATGGGAGACGCATCACCCGAAGACCGGATAGATTACTATCTGCAGGACTGTCTCGACGCGATTGAATATGCCCTCGGCGACACGACAACCACTTGGGGAAGCCGACGCGCAGCCGCCGGTCACCCCACTCCATTCCCGCTGAAATATGTGGAAATCGGCAATGAAAACTGGGGTGACGAATATGACCGCCGTTTTGATATATTCTACAAGACAATCAAGGAGAAATATCCCGAACTTGTGCTTATATCCAATCACGGGCTTCAAGGCACAGGCAAAATAACCGTCACCGACATGATTGACCCGCATTTTTACGTTGAACCGGAGTTTTTCTACACCAATACGCGCCTGTTTGACAATCATCCGCGTGGCAATTACAAGGTATATGTAGGCGAATATGCCTGCAACCGTGAAGTGGGAGGAGGCAACATGAATGCCGCACTTTCCGAGGCTGCTTTCATTGGCGGGATGGAACGAAACAGCGATCTTGTGACCATGGCATCATACGCTCCTCTGTTTGAAAACCGCCATGACCGCACATGGTCAACCAACCTTATCTGGATTGATTCCGACAATGTTATGGGCCGTGCCTCATACTATGTTCAGCAGATGGCGGCTGAAAACCGCCCTACATGCAATGTCGCGCTTGACGTAAAGAAATCTCCGGCTGATACCACCTATGTATCACCGCGTCAATTCATATTCTCCGGATACGATGACAATACCGGCGAGATTATCATAAAGGCGGTCAACGCTACAGGCGACGGGTATAATGTCAACTTCTCACTGGGTGATGACTATACGATAGCCAAATCCGGAAAGGTGATAACTCTCGCGGCAGCTTCTCTTGAGGATGAAAATTCATGGGATGAGCCGGAGAAGATAATACCTCTCGAGAGTAGATTTGACGGTTTCGGACAGCAGTTCGGTTATACATTCAAGCCATTCTCCTATACAATTCTGAGAGTCAAGGCTCTTCCGAAATATTTCACCAATCCTGTAGTGTTTGCCGATATCCCGGACCCCGATGTGATACGCGTCGGCGATAATTTCTACATGGTCTCGACGACCATGCACTTTTCGCCCGGGTGCCAGATTATGAAGAGCCGCGACCTCGTCAACTGGCAGGTGATAGGAAGTGCCTACGACCGTCTGGAGGACACTGACGCATTTTCACTTAAAAATGGTCAGAATGACTATGCCAAAGGCTCATGGGCGGCAAATCTGCGCTACGACCCCTACGAAAAGCTGTTTTATCTCATCGTGAGCTGTAACACCACCCGCAAATCATATATCTTCACCACCCCTGACATAGAGCATGGACCATGGCACAGAAACGAGGTGGAAATGTGCTATGACCCGGGATTGCTCTTTGACGACACAGGCAAGGAGTGCAAGAAATATATCGTGTATCCTGACTTTGACCTGAACGTGCACACAGCCTATTACCGCCCGATAATCTCTGACGGAAAAGGCAACGTGACACTCGGCAAACGCGAGACACTTATTGACTACACCCAGATAGAGAACCCGTCGGAAGGTCTTCGTGCCGAAGGATATCACGGCTACCGCATAGGCGACTATTACTACATATTCATGATACAGGGACAAGGATGGCAGCGCCAGGAGACAGTGTGGCGTGCAAAAGAGCTCGCCCCGGGAGCGTTTGAATCGCGCAAAATCTTCACGGGCAATATCGAGAATCCCGACGGGACGGCACATCTTGGATCGACCGGCGTGGCACAAGGAGGCATCGTGGACACCCCCGACGGCAAATGGTATGCAATGCTATTTCAGGACTACGGTGCCGTAGGAAGAATCCCCGTGCTTGTACCGGTTACATGGAACGACGGATGGCCAGTATTGGGCAACGACGGCAAAAGCGTAGACCACACACTTCCCATGCCGGTTGCGACAGCTGAACGCCATTTTCCAGTGGTCAGCGATGAATTTGACAACGGGACACCAACCTACCGATATTCCGACACACCCGCCACCCTACCAGAACATACAGACAACGGGTCATGGCTTAAACCGGAATGGCAGTGGAACCACAACCCCGACAACCGTTACTGGTCGCTCACGGAACGCCCCGGATATCTGCGTCTTACAAGCGGACATATCGCGACATCAATCCGCGATGCGCGCAATACTCTGACACAGCGCACATTCGGTCCGATAAGCGCAGCCGAAACCGTCATCGAGACAGCCAACATGCGCGACGGTGACCGCGCCGGCATCTCGGCATTTCAAAACCAATACGGATATGTGGGTGTAAAGCGTGAAAACGGCAAAAACCATGTTATTATGCATCGCGCTTCATGCAAAGACGATTCAAAGGGTATCGAGATAGAGAGCATCCCTATCGACTGCGACCGAATATATCTGCGCACAGTCTGCGATTTCCGTGACAAGACCGACAAGGCTTCGTTTTATTACAGTCTTGACGGCAAGGAATGGAAACGCATAGGCGACACCCTGCAGATGAATTTCGACTGGCCCGATTTCGTAGGTCAGCGGTTTGCGCTGTTCTACTTCTCCACCGCCAACACCGGAGGCAGCGTTGACTTTGACTATTTCCATGTTAAAGAGGGATAGTTTTCAGTTGTCAGTTTTCAGTCGTCAGTCGTCAGTCGTCAGTTGTCAGTCGTCAGAAGAGACACGGTACACAATAGGTAATAAAAAGGGAGGCTGTTCAGATACAACCTCCCTTTTTCTATATGAACTGGTGATGTTTATCGTGCGGCGCGCTTGATGTAAGTACCGTCGCTCAGACGCTCGATCACGACTCCGCGATAGCTGTCGTCAACACGCTTGCCGTCAATGCTGAAGCGTTCTACGACTGTAATATCAGCACTCGACTCTACCGCATTAATGCCTACTGTAGTCGCGGTTGACAATTCTACATGGTCGATTGCACACGGCTCACTGCCTGCCACGTAGCGGAACAGAATCTGGACATAATCATTTGTTGTCATATCGCTAAGGTCTATAACAGCCTGCTTCCACTCATCAGCAGCCTCAAGCTCAACCATTTTAAGGTCCTCGAAATCCTTTGACAATCCGGCACTGAATGTTGCATCGGCAGGTGAATGATACCAGAAACTCAACTGAAGTTTAGACTCACCCTTTATCCATACCTTGCTTGAATACAAATCCACGACACAACCTGCCTGATGACCGCTCAAAGTCATCGCGCCACCGTCACCGTCATAGTCGGCATCAACGATAGCCGTGCCGTCATTACTGTCAGTCCTGTTTTGGAACCAGCGTGACGACATTTTCTTATCGGCAAATGTCTCCTTGAACGGAAGCGCCAAAGATTGACCGAGGATGACAGTGTTGGAATATCCGCGAGAACCGGGACCGGCACTTGAAATGGCACGGACTACGTAGATATTCTGCTGCTGCTTACCTTGCTCGGCGCGACCCTCAATCCTATAAGTAGTTCCGGTTACGCCCTTTGCCACCTCTGAAAGGTTGATGCCGTCGGCAGTCTCCCAAATATCATAGGTGAGCTTTGATACGTTCACATAGTGGCTGTTCCATCCAAGCGGCTCGGATTCCCATGTCAGTACGACGTCAGCCCCGTCCACACTTTGCTTGATGTTTTGTGGAACACCCGGTACATCCTCGCCAACGAAAAGGCTGAACATCGCCGGTTTTCCTTCTCCGGCTTCATTGTAAGCTATCACCGTATAGTGATTGTCACCGTTAGCGGGAGATTCATCGATATAAGTCAGTTCAACGCCGGGAGCCGGATTGTCAAATGTCTTGATTAGATTGGTGTCCTCGCGGTAAATCTCAACCTTTGTAAGCGATGCGAGAGCCGAACCGTCGGTCGCTACGGCGGGTGTAGTAAAGGTGATGGTTGCCTTAAGCGCACCTTCCGGATCGGGAGTGATGGTAAATCCGGTCACAGCATCGGGAGCGGCAGCGACAGCGCCTTCCTTCACGCTGATATCATCTATGTCAAAAGTAAAGGCATCATCCGGATTAGAAGTGCAGTGAAATCCAAGATAATAGACCCCATCTTCAGGAACTTTAATTGATACATTAAAGTCTAAGGCATTATCTTGCTCGACAACGGTCTCCTTTACCACCTCTATTGTCATCGCCTCTGCACTTGCATCGTTTCCGAGCCATGCGCTAAACACCTCAGGGAAAAATGCATCGCTTCCGTTAGCTCTGAATGAAATCTGATAGTCTTTACCTGCGACCATTTCAAATCCCGGAGTGATAAGCCAGTCATCGGCAATTTCATCAGCAAGAAAGCTGGTATATTCAGCCTTGCCATCATAGTATTCCCAAGTTGCAAAGTCTTCGTTAGCATCAATGACGGTGAAGTTGTCAAACGATGCCTCGTCATCGAAATTCTCAAACCAAGGAAGTTCCACCGTGCCTTCCGCAACACGGGTTACACCGGCGTGTGCCTTGCGTGCGTGAAACTTTGCCTCTATTGCCTTCCTGTATTCGGAAGACGTTTTAAGGCGCGTCACGTTGTCGTCAGCATTGGCGGTTGCACCAACAGCGACAATCAGTGATGCAATCAAAAAGTAAAATTTACCCATACTTATGAAATTAAAAAAATATATTAGCTGCCACAAAGTTAACCAATTAATATTATTTCACATACAAATGATATTATTTTTCCAATCATATAAACCGTTATTTTTGACAAAACACCCTCTCTGACCGCTTACAAAAGGAAAGTCCTCTCTTGCGCCTCATCCGAGCAGGATACAGATGGACATGAGGTCAAAAGAGACAGGTGAGCTTTAAGTTGTCAGCGCGAAGCGGGTCTTTAATGCCCTTAAGGTCGTTAGAGACCGTAATGCCCAACTGAAAACTTTATTCCTGATTTACAGCCCATTGTAGAGGCGAGTGGAAGCTCGCCCGCCACCCGCGCGACGCGGGCTGCCTTCCAGCAGCCCTTACTGCTACGCGCGACAACTCTTTTCCCGCAGGGAAAAATCCAAACTTAGCCGGGCGGTTGAGCGAAGCGATACCCACGGAAAGAAAGCGAAAGATTAATGTTTCCCTTCAGGGAATCATCAATCGTGCTCCGTGATGATTCCTGCGGAAACATCTTATTAGCAATCCATTCCCGGTGGTATCGCTTCGCTCAACCACCGGCTAAGTAGAGATGATGCCCTGCGGGCAACAATTTCGCAATAGACGCAACGTGGGAAAGCGGCTGCATCATAGTACAACTCTACCATTGAGCCCTCTCAAAACAACTCTGTTACTTTTTATCTTCTGTCCCTTTGTATCTGCCCTCCTCGCGGGCTGCCTTCCGGCAGCCCCTACAGCTACGCGCTGACAACTGAAAACTTTACTCC
>OIYT01000245.1_pt1 | contig 66905 bp, 71 predicted proteins | sample 1588201 | NCBI WGS metagenome assembly OIYT01 (sample SAMN03283260) | human gut metagenome | biome: human-associated habitat; material: feces | host: Homo sapiens | place: USA | collected 2013
ACTTCCACTCTCCGTTTAACAGCTGAAAACGATCCGATCTTTCCCGATGCTCCACTAGATCATTCATACGAACTGATGCCGGAATGTAATATGTCCTCGCTGGCATTGTCTTGTCGTGCAAAACATTCAAATCTTCATAAAAGCGTGGTACGAGCATTGTGTAATCCTCCTTTAATATATATTTTTTTATTCACCGCATTAGGCAATCAATAAAACACCTTCTGTGTCTCATTATCTTCCGTCTTTGTATTACCTTGAAATCATCATACATTTTTACAAAGAAAATGTCTATAAACAGAAATGGACAGAATATGCACAAAATGATACACTAAAGCAAACACCGTTTTAGTTCTTCTCAAATATTGACTACTTGTAGTCAGATATTTAGGAAAGGCTAAAACTATATGCGCGTAACTCTCACCGAAAAACCGTGGATTTTGAGGTGGCATTCACTTCATAACTCCGGTTCACCATTGACTGTTAACAGTCAGACATTTTACTTTCCAAAGGAGGACTCAAAATGTATATAAATTCCGGTTATCACAACCACTCCCTTATCGACTTCAAAGACAAAAGCCGACCACTTATTGTAGGAAGCTGTGGCACCTATCGCCTATCCTCACACCCAAAGCTTCCAACTTATCGTTCCAGAGGAAGACTTGACTTTCAAATCATCTATATAGCAGCCGGACGAGCTCATTTTCATTTTGGCAACGCAGATGACGATACTATCGTTACAGCAGGAAACATAGTACTTTACCGCCCCAAGGAATTCCAGAAATATGAATACCATGGCATTGATAAAACAGAAGTTTACTGGGTGCATTTTACCGGAAGTGATGTAAAGAACATTTTAAGAAATTATGGTTTCCCGAATGACCAGCATATCTTCCATGTTGGAACATCTCTGGAATACGAACGTATTTTTAAACGCATTATTTTAGAATTGCAAATATGTCAGGATGATTACGAAGAAATGCTGACACTACTGCTACGCCATTTACTGATCATTTTTCACCGGGAGCTTACTCGTAAACATGTACTAAAAAACGAATACCTCGATCATGAAATGGACACTGCAGCGTCCTATTTTGACGAAAACTATAACCGTGATATCAACATCGAAGAATATGCTATTTCCAGAGGAATGAGTGTCAGTTGGTTTATTCGGAATTTCAAAAAATTTACCGGTACAACACCTATGCAGTTCATCACCTCCATCCGAATCACTAATTCCCAGATGTTATTGGAAACCACAAATTACGCCGTAAATGAAATTGCACGCATTGTCGGTTATGATAACCCACTGTATTTTAGCCGACTGTTTCATAAACAAAAAGGCTGTTCACCATCTGAATATCGAAAACTTTTAAAATGAACAAATAAAAGAGGCTCTTTGAGTGAATGATTCTCATTAGAGTCTCTTTTAATCCTATCATGTTATTTACGGCACTTAATTAGCATTATATATCTGGTCGTATATTAACTGAAGCTTAACGCCCTCTTTATCCAGTTCTCCATCTTCATCCATTAGATCAAGAATAACATCATCTATTGCAAACAAAACTTCATTAACATCTCCGTTTTTTATGAGTTTATCAATATCCACACCATATTTTTTTATCTCTTTTTTTTGTTCTTCGGTAACTATCATTTTCTCTGCTTTACTATATGCGTGACAGTCACAGTTCTCATATATATCACTATATTTTTTCCAGCTATACTATGAGCATCTTCATACATCAAATAGGATTACCACTTGAAGAATCTATTACCATACTTTCCTTTCCTGATTCATTTTCTTCAGTATAAAAGTATTCAGTAACAACACCGCTAAATGCAATTCCTTCTTTAGTAACAATATTCACTTTTTTATTATAGAACCGTTTTAGTTTCATTGTTTTACATCCATCTTGATATTATATGACTTCCTGTCTTGAAATAAACAATAGTTGCTTTTATTGCTTCAGTTGAATGAAACACCATTTCTGGAGGAACGTTCAGGGTTGCGTCACATTTGTATATTTCTTCCTATATTTTAGTAAAAATTAAATAAAATGCTGTATGTTAATTCACGAATGTGGTAAAATACCTATCACAAGGAAGATTGGAGATTATTACTATGACAATGGAAGAAAAAATAGCAAGAATTAATGAATTATATCATAAATCCAAAGAAACAGGGCTTACTGAAGAAGAAAAAGAAGAACAAGGAAGATTAAGATGGGATTATATTAACAGCATTAAGGCAGGAATCGGAGCACACCTTGACAATATGTCAATTAAGTATCCTGACGGAACCATTAAAAAGGTTAAGAAGACAAATATTATCCAAGATAAATAAGTATATGGTTGCTAAAAAAATCAGGTTTTGCAATGGCTGAAGCTGATTGCGATTTGTATATTATTTTCCCGGAATTTTCTTTGAATCCGGCTCAGCAGAAATTAAGTAAAGCGATTGAAGTAAATACCTAACATTTGATAAACTTGTATACTGATATACTGAATCATATCCGTGTAAAGGAGTTTTTTCAATATCGTAATTGTCGTCTTCAGTTAATACAAATCTAAAACCTCTATTGCTATCCATTTCAAGTCCTGTCATTGCAGTAAAGTGTTCATCCATCTCTTTGATTTCCGGATTTGGGGTATCCCCTTTTTCTAAGTTTTTTTTCTCAACTTCAAGCTTTGAATTATATAATTGCTCAGCCATTTCATCAAACCATATTTTAGACTCATCTAAGTTCGGATTTAATGTTGATTTGTCAAAATCCGGGGCGAGCTTAATTAAAATCATATTCATGTAATATGGAATTTAATTCGGAGTTCAGCTTATCAATAATATGCTTTAATGTATCCTTTGGATTTTTATCAAATTCTTCTTTAAATTCTTCAGTATAAGATATTACAGAAATATCTTTATCAAAAATATTTTTAGGAATGTCTTTCAGATATTCAATCCTTGGTGAAAGATATCCCCATATAGCTTTAAGCTGCTTTTCTTTTTTTCCTTTGACATTTTTTAATTTTCTTTCTATATGTAAACAACAAACTCTAATCGAAAAATGCACTATTTCTGGATGGGTCTTCAAGGTTGCAGGGCAAGCGGGTCTGGGATTCTCTACCCTTTTCCCAATTTCCCGCCGTTTGGGTAGAGATTTCCAACCGGCGGCACCGGGATTCTCTACCCTTTTCGGCCGATTTCCGCTTTTGGGGTAGAGATTTCCAACCGGCAGCACCGGGAATCTCTACCCATATGAGAAATATCCGCCGTTTAGGTAGAGATTCCCACCCAAATCCGGATGCAACAAGGCTTCCAATTACACCCTGAGTATATCAAGGGTGTGTGCCGAAGCTCCAAGGATATCCTGACGTTCGCATATTGAAAGATGATATTTTATAAACATTTCAAATTCTTCTTCCGTCAGTCTGTTAAGCTCCTGTCGCATGAAATCGGCTGCGCCGTCAGGGGTAATTATCTGTATTCTTTCAAGGCCCGCAGCTTCATTAAGACTATTAATAGCCTCAAGCCTCATATAATCATATAAATCTTTTTCTTCTGAAAGTATCTGGAAATCCTCTGTCAGTTTTCCCTCTTTAATGCTTTCAAGGATATGCTGTTTCTTAAAACCGTATGTTATTACACCATATTCATTCATTATGTATGCCACAAGGATGGTTCCGCCTTTTTTACATACTCTTTTTGCTTCATTAAGAGCTTTTAACTTATCTTCAAAAGTAAAAAGATGGTACATCGGTCCGAATAAAAGAACCACATCATAGTAATTTTCAGGATATTTCTTGAGATTAAGTGCATTGCCCTGTTTAGCGATTACATTACTGTTTTTTGCTTTTAAAAGACCAAGATTATGTCTCACAAGCTCTATCGCTGTCACTGTATATCCTTCCTCTGAAAGCGGTACTGAATACCTGCCTGTACCCGCACCTATATCCAGGATATTGATGTCTGCCGGATTATCACATTCAGGTATATATTTATGTATATACTTCATGGAAGTTATATATTCTACCCTGCCGTGACGGGAATCCAGTCTTTTTTCTTCGTTGAATTTATTGTAGTGGGCTTCTATTTCATTCATGGTTTTTTCTCCTGTTATTTTGAAAATATTTTTTGAGAAGCAGGACAGTTACAACGCCTGTTACAAATTCTGCAACAGGGAACGCAAGCCATACTCCCGTTATACCAAATATTGATGAAAGAACCAATGAGCTTATCACATTCATGACAAATCCTCTCATTATGGATATTAAAAAAGTCCTGCCAGCCTGTTCCGTGGCCCCGAAAAATGCCGCGCATACAATATTTAATGAGGCAAAAATAAATCCGATAAAATATATTCTCATTCCCGGATAAGCAAGACTTGCAAGTTCAACCGAATGTTCACTGTTGAAAAGAGCCACACAGTAATCCGTAAATCCGTATATAATTCCTACAATTATAAGCGCAAATGCCAAAGCTGTAATTACAGCTTTCTTCAGGTACGAGGCGACTTCCTTATCATTACCCCTGCCAAAAGATTCACTTACAAGAGGCTGTGTTCCCTGTGCAATACCGTTAAAGATAGCTGCACCCACAAGGGCAAGATTGGCAATAAGACCATAAGCAGCAACTCCTGTATTGCCTGCTATCCTAAGCAGGATAAAGTTAAAAACGGTTGTTGTAACCGCTGAAGAAATCTCTGCCACAAAGGATGCAACTCCAAGCTGGCAGGATTTGAATAACAGCTTTATACTTGGCAATGAAGGAATAAATTTTATTCTGTTTATTTTTTTTAAGAAATGGATTGAACAGATCAGTATACTTATGATAGGCGATAAAGATGTTGCAAGTGCCGCACCGTTCATGCCCATCCCCATTGGAAACATAAATACATAATCGAGTATAATATTGGATACACAGCTTGTAAGCGTGGCAATCATAACAAGTTTTGAATCATTGTCATTCCTAACAAACCCCGTAAAGGTATAATTAACCATAAAAGCCGGTGCAAATGCCAGAAAAATTCTGTTATAGCCTCTTCCAAGTTCGATTATTTCCTTGTCTGCACCCATTACTGCCATTACTTTATCGGTAAAAAATACACCTGCGGTCATGAATATAAGTCCGATTAAAATTTCAAAAACTACAGCATTGCAGAAATATCTGTTCTCGTCCTTGTCTTTTCGTTCCCTTGCTATTGCATACCTTGTTGCCGAACCTATTCCAATCATGGCAGCGATTGCGAATATAATCCCATATAGCGGAAGTGCAAGGTTTAAAACTGTTATTCCGTCAGTTCCCTCTGCTCTTGATATAAAAAATGTGTCCGCAATGATGTAACAGGACATCCCAATCATTGCAAAAATATTCTGTGATACGTACTTAAAAAATTTATTGTTCTTTTTCATAATCTTTTTCCCTTAAAGTCAGTCCATTCATTATAATGTGCCTTATATATTTTTTCAACTCATATTTAGCCATTAATCATCTTTACAATCCAGTATATAAGGCCAAGAATCCATGAGGACAATACACCGTATAATACAACCGGTCCGGCAATTTTAAATATCTGGCAGCCTATTCCGAATACCTGCCCTTCTTTCTTAAATTCTATGGCGGGTGCAGCTACGGAATTGGCAAAACCCGTAATTGGCACAAGTGAACCTGCCCCACCGTATTTCGTTATTTTGGGATATATTCCAAATGCCGTCAATGCTACCGAAATGAAAATTAAAGTTATGGATACCCATGTTGATGATGTTACCTTATCCATATCAAAAAAATATGTGAAGACATTCCTTAGGCCCTGACCCATTGTACATATTATGCCGCCTGTTAAAAAAGCTCTTAACATCTGGCTTAAAAGATTATGAGTCGGTGTAACTGTCTCCACATATTCGTTATATCTTTTTTTTGCTTCCTTATCCATTGCAACCTCCTTTTTATGGATATTATGCAATGAAAAGAATATAATTATTCAGTTTTTTTACGTTTTCCGTAAATATCCGCAAGGTTAAGCCTTAATGCATTGGTTACAACACAAAAGCTGCTAAAGCTCATGGCTGCCGCCCCGAACATAGGATTCAAAGTAAGTCCAAGTCCTACAAAAGCACCTGCTGCCAGAGGGATTCCTATGGTATTATAGAAAAATGCCCAGAAAAGATTTTCGTGTATATTTCTTAAAGTTGATTTACTAAGTCTTATTGATGCTGCAACATCCGTAAGCCTGCTCTTCATAAGTACAACGTCTGCTGCGTCTATTGCTATATCGGTTCCTGCACCGATTGCGATACCGATATCGGCTCTCGTAAGGGCAGGTGCATCATTAATTCCGTCACCAACCATCGCAGTTCTGCCTTTTTTCATAAGTTCCCTGACAACATTTTCTTTACCGTCCGGAAGAACTCCGGCTATTACTTCGTCAACTCCGGCTTCTTTGCCGATAATTGCCGCTGTCTTTTCATTATCGCCTGTAAGCATTACCACATGGATACCCATTTTCTTAAGTTCGCTTACTGCCTTATGGCTGTCCTCTTTTATTATATCAGCAACAGCGATGGTTCCTATATAATGGTTATCTTTTGCAAAAATAAGCGGTGTCTTTCCTTCATTTGATACTATATCGGAAATATTTTTTAATTCCTCCTTATCGGCAGTATGCTCCGAAATGAATCTGTAATTTCCGCCCATAACGATTACACCGTCTATTTCTCCCAAAAGGCCATTTCCCGGGAGTGCACTAAAGTTTTTGACCGGACTTATGGTTATTTTTCGCTTTTCAATCTCCTGATTAACCGCACCTGCCAAAGGATGCTCACTATTGTACTCAAGGGAACCCGCTATGTGCAGAAGTTCCTCTTCCGTTATGTCCTTTGCAGGATAGATGCCTGTTACAACAGGCTTGCCTTCTGTTATTGTTCCTGTCTTATCAAGAGCAACAATCTTAAGTTTTCCTGTTTCTTCAATGGCGGCAGCGTTTTTAAACAAAATACCGTTTCTGGCACCTTTTCCGTTGCCTACCATAATAGCAACAGGTGTTGCAAGTCCCAGGGCACATGGACAGCTTATTACAAGTACCGATATTCCTCTTGCAATGGCAAATCCGGCACTCTTACCTATTAAGAGCCACACAATTATTGTTACGACTGCTATTGCTATTACCGTGGGAACAAATATACCCGATACCTTATCGGCTATTCTTGCTATATGAGGTTTGGTCGCCGAAGCGTCACTTACCATTTTAATAATCTTTGAAAGTGCTGTATCTTCGCCTACCCTTAATGCTTTACAGGTTATAATGCCCGACTGGTTAATGGTTGCAGCAGATACTTTGTCATCCGGCTCTTTATCTACAGGAATACTTTCTCCCGTCAATGAAGATTCATTGACTGCACTGTGTCCGTCAATTACAACACCATCTACAGGAATACTTTCTCCCGGTCTTACGATAAATATGTCGCCTTTTACGACTCCCTCAACCGGCACATTAACTTCTTTGCCGTCTCTTATGATATTGGCTGATTTAGGAGCTAACTTCATCAATCCTTTTAAGGCATCCGTCGTTTTGCCTTTTGAATATGCCTCAAGCATTTTTCCGAGGGTGATCAGTGTAAGAATCATTGCGGCTGATTCAAAGTAAAATTCCATCATATACTTTTCCACAAGTTCCATATCACCTGCAACCTGTGCTTTGGTCATGGCAAAAAGTGCAAAAGTGCTGTAACCGAAAGCTGCCGTAGCTCCGAGAGCAACAAGGGTATCCATATTAGGAGCACCGTGTATAAGGCTTTTATAGCCTGATATAAAGAACTTCTGATTAATTACCATTATAATAACCGTAAGGAGTAACTGGGTAAGTCCCATGGCTATATGGTTTCCATCATAAAACTTAGGAAGTGGGAAGCTCCACATCATATGGCCCATTGAAAAATACATAAGTATCAATAAGAAAACAAGTGATGTTATGAATCTTGTCCTCATAGGTCTGATAGGTGATTCCGTGGAGGTATCCTCTGCTTTTTCTTTATTTTTTATGGATGAGGCCCCATAACCTGCATTTTTAACAGCTTTAATAATATCGCTATCTGCTGCACTGCCTTCAACACTCATGGAATTTGTCAGCAAATTTACTGAACACGATGTTACGCCTGACACCTTTGATACCGCCTTTTCCACCCTGGCACTACAGGCGGCGCAGCTCATTCCTTTTATGTTATATTGCTTCATATATCAGTTATTCCTTCCGAAAAGCGTAAATTTTTTCTTTTCGTATTCTTCTGACGATATGCCCTTAAGAGTATATCCGGTTTCTCCTATTACACTTTTAATCCTGTCTTCATCAAGAGGCTCATCTGAAATAATTTCTGTCTCACCTGCCGAATGTGATGAGTTTACTTTCTTTACTTTAAAATTATTTCTTATTGCTGTGTTGATATGGCTCTCACACATACCGCACATCATTCCGTCGATTTTTAATGTTGTCTTTATCATAATAATTCTCCTTTATATTTGTTTTGTTATGTTTGATTATAATTAGTATTGTAAAAAAGAGGTGTATGTTATACACCCCTTTTATTTCAGCCGGACAGACTTATATCCGGTTATCGTCTGGACTTATGAAATTTTAACCATTCGGAACAGGCATTAATAAATTCGGAATTAGTAGGCCTCTTGGTACATGAACCAAAGATTTCTTTACCTTCGCGGGTCTTCATTATGCTGTCTCTCTTAGACCACGCTGTCTCTATGCCGTATCTTATATTACGTTCAACATTGGTAGGAGATGTTCCGTAACGTTCCCCTATCTTAGGATAAATATCCTTGGTTATGGAAACTATCGCATCCGGTTCCTCCAATGTGATCATTATAGCATCTATAGCATACTTGTAACCTATCATCTTGGCAGGCATTCCAAGTTTACGTATCAGTGATGAGGTCTCATTCTCAACACTATATGAAGTATCATTCTGCATATATGAAGACTCTGCAATACTTTTCTTAGGTTCAGAGTCACATAACTGTCTGATTCTTCTGATTAATGCGCCTTCGTCAAAGGGCTTCATAAAGAAATATGACGCTCCCGAATCAAGTGCCTGTGTTACTATGTCTTCTTTACCTGCTGCCGACACAATTATAAAATATGGTACTTTACCATTATTATCCTCTCTTACGGCCTCCATAACGCCAAGCCCGTCCACTATAGGCATAACAAGGTCCAGAAGTACAACATCCGGCTCATACTCTTTAATTAACTCTATTGTCTCCCTGCCGTTAGATGCGGTTGCAAGTATCTCAAAGTCCTTCTGGTCTGCAATTCCGTCCACTAACATTTCCCTGACCAACGAGTTATCATCTGCCACTATTATTCTTATGTTTTTTTTCATACTACACGTACCCTTAAATATCCTTCTTCTATAGCACCTATGATAACATAAAACATGCCTTTATAACAAGGTTTTAATTACATTTATTATATTAAAATAATTGTCATTAACTGTCTCTATTTTTTCTTTAACACCTTCAAGGCTTCCCGCACGGAGAATTTCACATACTTCGCATACTGTACCTGTAAGTCCGTCAAAGCCTAAATTACCTGTAAGTCCTTTTAACGTATGGCAGGCTCCAAAAGCTGCCTGTACGTCTCCTCTCTCAACGGCATATTTCATATCTTCAAAATTAGTATCCTCTCCGAATCTTTTAAGATACTTTACATACCTGTCCTCACGTCCCGAAAACCGCTCGATAGAGCCATTTACATCCACATTAAAATCCATAAGTTCTTTTTTCCAGTCTTGCATCACTCTTCTCCTATCATATGTTTTTTTATAACGGAATAAAATAATTCCAGATTAACAGGTTTGGTTATATGGTCGTTCATTCCGGCCTCTTTTGATTTCTGTACATCTTCTGCAAAAGCATTGGCAGTCATAGCAATAATAGGAAGTTTTCTTACATAATCATCGTCAAGTGCTCTTATCTTTCTTGTTGCTTCGTATCCATCCATCACAGGCATCTTAATGTCCATAAGAACACAATCATAGCTATGGTTCTGTTTAATTCTGTTATAGGCATCAAGCCCATTTCTGACACTGTCATATTTTATCTCAACATCATCAAGGTAATCACTTATGATATCAATATTAATCTCATTGTCTTCAACAATAAGTATCTTTCTGCCTTTGAATATGTTTTTGTCCTTTTTAAGCCTTGCCTTATTTTTCTTGTCAGAAAGAAGTTTCCTTAAATCCGAATTAAATACAGGTTCAGATATAATTTTTTTAACACCAAGTTTTTCAAATTTAGGAATATCTTCTTCCATATCATACGATGTAACCACTACAACTTCCTTATGGCCCTTGGTTCCTATATATTCCTTTATCTCGTTATATGTGTTATTTTCGTCACTTTCAATATAGAACACCTTATAATCTTCAATATTATATTCCGTCGTATCTTCGTCATCTGCTTCTGTATGTTTAAGCGGAATGGTTACAGTAAATTCGGAACCTACATTAAGTTCACTTTTAACATCTATATTTCCACCAACAATTTCAATCAGCTGTTTGGTAATTGACATTCCAAGCCCTGTACCTTCAACACCGCTTATAGTTGTGTCCTTGGCTCTTTCAAAAGGCTCAAACATCCTTTTAACGAAATCTTCCGACATACCGATTCCGGTGTCCGATATTTTTATTATATAATTTGAAAGATCAGCTGTTTTTGTAGGCTGTTCTTCAATGCTTAAGGATACAAGTCCATATTCTTTTGTATATTTTATCGAATTACCCAGAATATTAATTATTATCTTATTAAGGGTAGACTTATCGGAAAGCACTATCTCATTTTTTACATTTTTTGCGTATACCTTAAATTTAAGATGTTTTTCCTTAATCTGTCCCTGAACCATGGTAGCCACACTATGAAATAAATCTGCAAGGGACAACGGACTTTCATTTACTACAACCTTACCACTTTCTATATATGACATATCAAGTATGTTATTTACCAGGTATAAGAGAATCCTACCGGAACTCTTTATTTTCATAAGATTACTGTATACACGCTGTCTGTTTTCTATATGATTAATTGCCATATCAGTCATGCCGATAATTGCATTGAGAGGAGTTCTTATATCATGGGACATATTTGAAAGGAAATTACTTTTTGCTTCATTAGCTCTGTTGGCAGCATCTGTTGCCTCCACAAGCTGCTTATTTCTTTTTAATTCCATATCCCTTTCTTCATGGATATCTTTTAAGGCATAAACGGCTTCCATCGTATGTCCGTCACAGAATTTAGTAATTTTTATATCAAGACGTACCCATTTATATTCATTATCAACAAGTCTTCTGTATTCGCAATATATCTCATCTTTACCATTTGCCATCATTTCATCGAGATATTCCCTTGAATTACATCTGCGTATATTCATCTCATCATCAGGATGGGCAATTCTTGAAACGTATTCATCAGTAAATTCCTCTATTCTCTGCGTCCTTTCAAAAATATCGCAAAGGTCAACCGGCAGACGGAGTGTTTTGATTGTTCCTGCCGTAAAATCAAAATAATACATACCGAAATACGCATCACCTAATGTATAAAGGACAGTCCTCGTCATATCATATTCTTTATTTAAAGAAATAAGGTTTGTCCTGTTAGCAACACGTTCATCATTATCCATTATAAGCAGTAAAAGCCTGTCTCTGCCCGGAAGATGGATATTGGTTGCCATTCCATCATAGAAATGTTCATTACTGTCCTCGTCTATTGCCTGAAATTCACATTCAGCAAATCCGCTGTACATACTGCCGGCTTTTTTTAATGTGCTTTCAAATTCATCATAATCGTCTTTATTGATAATTGTCCTGAAATTGTCCATAAGATTCCCGAATGAACCTTTTCTGGCAATTCCTTTTATATGTTCAACTTTATATACGGACTCGTATTCATCCTTTTCGATATCAATAATCAATGCTGCAATAAATACTTTGGATAATGCAGTCTCACTTACTATACCACGGTTCTCTGATTCGATTTTTTCCGTACATTCTTTGACCGCATATACAACGTATGGGCTGTCTTCTGTATAATTAGCATCTTTGGCTACTTTAATTTCAATCCATTTACCGTTGATTTCCTTAAAATATTTGGTTATTACATCATCATTATATTTAAAATATTCCTTAACCGCTTTATGGGTTATTGTGGAATGAAGTTCACTTCTGAATGACGGGTCAACATATACTTTGCCATATATTGAATAATTTTCATTAATAAACTGTGTTATGTAGAGACCATCCGTACCATCTTCGTTATTGAGCAGTATCTCTTTCTTACCATTGTCAAGGTTAACCCTGCATATCATCTGATATGTCTCTGTCAATCCGGAAATTGTCTCCTGAAGATTCTTCACACGCTGGTAATTCTGCATCTCTTTATCAAATATAACAACGCCTGCCATAAAAAGCTTATCATTATACTCGTCTTTAACCGGCATAAACTTCAAAGCTCTCCATTCTCCGTCATTCATCTGATAGTTAACCTGATATGGTCCGCTTTCGTTAAGTCGTCTCATTATATTGTTAATATCCGATTCTCTTCTTACTTTAACCCGGTCTTTCCCGCATACATAATTATTGCAGTAATCTCTTATAAGTTCCATATAATCGCTAAAGCTTTCGGAATACTTCGTAAGCGTACTGTTGGAATACAATATATTATATTTTCCTGTATTACCGTTTACCATAAATACGGAATAATACTGCCTGTAAAAGCCATCAAGAATAATCGTTGTGTCAGAATCCGCATCCGGTGAGACATTTTTGTCAAGGTATGCTATAACCGCATCCTCATTTTCAAAATTCATCCTATAGAAAACACCTGTAAGATTATTTTCACCGTTACAGGTCATTCTGAACCTGACCTTTTTCTTATTGCCGATAACTTTCTGCAATTCATTCCTGTTTCTGAAAAAATCCATGGCTTTCAGATTAACAAGTACTTTTTGTCTTGCTTCATCATTCATATAAATAATGTTGCCGTTGTTATAATCCACCACCACAATGGCAAAATCATCTATCAAATTAAAAAATGCTCTCATATCATCCATAAGTAATCTTCTCCTTACGGATATTATACTTAAGAACTGAAATAAAATAAAGCCCCCAATCCTTTTCCAAGGGCTAAAAAAAACAAAATAATTACAAAACCTGTCCTAAGCCTTGCTCTTCTTGAAAAAACAGGTATCCCTTTTACCGCTTCCGCAAGTGAAATGAGAAAACATCCTGTATACATACCGGCAAATACAGAAAATACCACCCATACTGCCGACGGAAGAAATTCATACGGAGTAAATGTAAAAAATGCATTTCCTACCGTAACCCCGGTTATAACAAGGCTCTCGTAAAACCTTTCTCTGCCTGCCGTATGGGTAAACTGTACTATTCTGCTAATAACCCCAACGGTCATAAATAACGCGAAATATCCGCAGGAAGTCACAAATCCTGCTCCCAGTGAAAAAAGGACAATCAGCAAAAATTCATTCCACATCATCTGCTTTTTCCTCTCTTTCGCTGTTATTTATTATGGTGGTGTTTATATCATCTTCATATAGTCTCATCTGTATATCAAGAGGGGTTGGATCTTTCACAGACTTTCTTTTTCCGATTCTGTTATAAAAAATCATAATTCCCAGAAAAAGTCCCAGTGAATACATCACCTGCTGCAAAAACACAGCTTTATTGTCCCCCGTAACCCATTTACTCATTGTCTCAAATATACCATTAATGTCCACATCATTGTCATAAGCCATGATTGCAAAAGCACTTCCGCAGAATATAACAACGGAAGCAAGTATAACTTTCAGGAAATCAGTTACCTTGTTCTGCTTTTTTTCCTTTTTGTAAGACACAACAAACTCCGGTTCGCCAAGGTTAATTAACTCTGTTCCATTTACGTTTTCTTCAATTACAGAAAACACTTTTATTGCTGTTACCACATACCTTCTGCTTTCTGTTTCAGGTACGCTTATTATGGGTAAAGACTTTATTTTTGCCTGTATGGAATTATCTTTACAATATACAGATGCAATGTCTCCAATCGTTATTTTCCTGTTGCTTACTTCACTGCTTTTTTGAAAACTGATATAGACCTTGTCCATTTATACCTCCATATTTTTACGCATCCTGAGCAAAATTTTTTTCTCCATGCGTGATACCTGAACCTGGGATATTCCCAGTATTTTTGCAACCTCCGACTGGGTCTTTTCCTGAAAATATCTCATTTCTATAATAGTTTTCTCATCTTCTTCCAAAATATTCATGGTTTCTTCAAGCATGACATGATTCATAATTTTATCATGATCACTTTCTTTGGCTGATGCGGCAAGTTTATCTACCACATATATCTGATTACCGTCGCTTTGGTAAATTGTCTGATAAATTGATTCAACATCTTTTGATGCTTCCATCGCTACAACAATATCCTCAGTGCAGATCCCCGTTTCTTTGGAAATCTCTTCAATGGTTACCTCTCTTTTAAGTTTTTGTGACAGATAATCTTTTGCCTGGTTGATTTTCCAGCCGTTCTCTTTTATGGAGCGTGATATTTTGATTATTCCGTCATCCCTTATAAATCTTTTGATTTCCCCGCTTATCATAGGCACGGCGTAGGTCGATAACATTACATCCATATTCAGGTCGAACTTATCAATGGCCTTAATTAATCCTATTGTTCCTATGGAAACAATGTCATCCATTTCATAACCTCTGTTGGCAAAACGCTTTGCAATACTGTAGACAAGCCCCATATTATGCATTACAAGCATATCTCTGGCTTCTTTATTCCCTTCATGGGCAAGAGCAATAAGTTCTTTGGTATGATCCATAAATCACACCTCCAATTACTCCGTTATTCTCCCGAATGTTTTTTTCATGATCACGGTTGTGCCTCCACCTTTTTCAGACACCACCTGAAGTTCATCCATAAACACTTCCATAAATGTAAATCCCATGCCTGAGCGTTCATGCAGCGCATCGGTTGTATACATAGGTTCCATTGCCTTTTCAACATCAGCAATTCCTTTTCCAAAATCTTTTATCATAACTTCCATTGTATTATTCTCAACAGAACATTCGATTATTATTTTACCGCCATTTCCACCGTAACCGTGAATAACAGAATTGGTTACAGCCTCTGAGACCGCTGTTTTTACATCATTAATTTCCTCTAGTGTAGGGTCAAGTCTTGTTACAAATGCCGCTACGCACACTCTGGCAAATCCTTCATTTTCCGATAATGCTTCCATTTCCATTTTAAATCTGTTCATTTTGTCCTCCTTCATTAACAAAGCAATCCATTTCCCTGCTGGTTTTTAATATTTTGAATAATCCTGACATTCTGAATATTCTTTGTACACCCTGTCCTATATTGCTTACATATATTTCTCCTCCGATTTCTTTTATCTTTCTGTATCTTCCCATCAGCAGTCCTATTCCTGCACTGTCCATAAAGCTCACATTTCTGAAATTAAAAGTTATTGTATGTACCTTCTGACCGTTAATTTTTCTGTCTATCTCATCTCTTATCATTTCGGTAACGTGATGATCAAGGTCACCACCCAGATTAACTATAAGGATGCCTCTCCTTATAACACATAAATTATTCATATTCTCCTCCTGAAAAATAATAAAGCGGAGCATATAATCTGCTCCGCCGTGTAACGTGGTTTATTCTTAAGTAATATTGTTTTCTTCCATATATTTGGTTATGTCTCCGGTAAACTTAGAATTACCGAACTTGTTTTTCAAAATATCGGCATATTCCTTACCCTTGTCATTTTCATTAAGCCTGAAATGGGACATTGCAAGATAATAAATCGCCTCATCCGATTCAGGATTAAACTTGTATGATAATTCAAGATACTTGACTGCAGTTATGTAATCTGACTTGTCATAAGCATTAGAGCCTGCCTTAAGATATGTTTCCGCACCACTGTTGCAGTTCTCGTCAAGCAATGTGTAAAGCGATTTAGCCTTGTCCGTAGGAAGTTTGGTAACATCTATCTTAGCAAGTTCCACCATAGCATTGTCAAAATCATCATCAAGATAATATGAAACAGCATCAATAAGTCCTGCATACATATTAACCGAACCCGAATCACCTGCATATCCGGCAAGTTCATCTTTAACGGTTTTAAGCTCGTCCTTGGCCTCGCTTAACTGTTTTTCAAGGTCAGTTATTCTGACAGACTGGCTTGACATACTCTCGCTGTACTGTTTTATGGTGTCATTGCTTTCCCTCTTGGCGTTCTGGACCTTGGATGGTACTACAAGGAACCATACAAGTGCAACACCTATAATAACTCCAAACAATATCTGGACAACGGTAAGCATACCGCTTGACGGCTCTTTATAGGAATTAGGAGGCAGAATTACATCATTGCCTGATAAACCTTTTTTCTTAGGCTTATAGTATACCTCATCATTTTTTGATGCAGCAGCTATGCCCTCGTTATTAAGCTCGTCCATATATCTTAATCCCAGAGTATTGGTTCTGTCTGTTTCAAGAGCCTTTTTTATGGTCTTTGCAGCTTTATCCATGTTCCCATGTTTCATATACAAAAGACCAAGAAGCAGCTGTGCTCTTACAAATCTTGGATTAAGTGTCACTACTTTTTTTAGCTGTATAAGAGCAACATCATCGCTGCCCTCCTGCAGCTTATTTAAAGCGTAATTATATTTCTTAGCTGCCTGATTAAGTTGTTCAAGTTTATTGGGATTGAACTTAACTTTCTTAATATAAACGGTTGCAACATTTTTATCCGGCTTAAGATTAACGCTTATTACCCACTCTTTAAGGGCAAGTGCTGTTTCTCCGATTTCAAAATATACAAGGCCCAGGAGATTTCTTGCTTTAATGTTGGATTTATTAATTTTAAGACTGGTTTTAAGTGCTGATACCGCTCCTGTTAAATCCCTGACCTGTGCTTTTGCAAGACCGAGATTATAATAGGAATTGGACGATTTGACAACTATCTTATATACAGATACATCTGCTCCGCATTTAAGGCAGTAATCGTTGTCAGTAAGTACACTGTTACATTTATAACATCTCATTAACCTGCTCCTATTTATCTGTTATTTCTCTTATTATTTTATCAATTACTTCCGTAACGTCCGTTGTATTATTACGGTAAATCGCATCCTCTGCTTCGTCAACTTCAAGACTTGGCTGGAATTTTCTTATCTCTTCATCAAAGTCAATCATACTTATCTCCATTCTATGTTCAAAATTTCACCTGCAAGGTATAAAGAACCTACAGCGTATTTCATTGTGTTTTCATCGGATAATTCCATTAATTTTCTGTATGCATCGGGAACATTGGCACAATGGATTACATCAACACAGTCATACTTATCAAACACTTTTTTAAATGTATCTGTGTCTATACCTCTTTTGTCATCAAGAACTCCCGTTACTATAACCCGGAAAAGCCCTGACGTACAGATTTTATCAATCATGCCGGCGTAATGTTTGTCCTTAACTGCTGAGAAAAGCAGGATTCGTCTGCCTTTCCATCCGTCTTTACGGACCGAGGCAAGAAAATGTTCTATACCGTCATCATTATGTCCGCCGTCGACCACAAGACCATCATCCATCCGCTGCATCCTGCCAATCCACACAACGCTTGAAAGCCCTTCTTTTACAGAGGTGCGGTCTATGGAAAGCATTGCTGCCGCCGTTGCCGCAAGGGAAGCATTTTCAGCCTGATATTCTGCCTTAGTCTGTACTGAAAAAATCTCATTATCATAATACTTATTATGAAGACAAAAATCAATATTTTTATCTTTAATTACAATATCTTTAATATCATCCGGTTCTATTATGGTCACCGGTGCATTTTTTTCCCTGGCCTTTTCCATAAATACATCCGTTACATCTTTTCTTCTGTTTATAAATAAAACAGGCACACCTTCTTTGATTATGCCGGCCTTTTCCATAGCTATTTTTTCGTAGGTATCTCCCAATATTTCAGTATGGTCAAGACTTATTGACGTAAGGACTGTCATTACAGGATGTGTTATCACATTGGTTGCATCAAGTCTTCCCCCCAGTCCCGTCTCAAGAATAATATACTCTGTATCACTGTTCTTGAAAATATCCATTGCCATTCCGAAAAGAAATTCAAAAAAAGATGGATGATCAAAGCCGTCCCTTACCATATCCTCGGATATTTTCTTAATCCTTTTAAAAGATTCCTCAAATATGCTGTCTGTAACTTCTTCTCCGTTAATTACGATTCTCTCATTGATTCTGACAAGATGCGGTGACGTAAAAAGTCCGGTTTTCTTACCGGCCTTACCTAATATCCCCGCAAGATAGGCACATACCGAGCCCTTGCCGTTAGTTCCTGCAACATGTATTATTTTCTTACTATTTTCATCAAATCCTATTCTGTCAAGCATTATCCTGGTATTGGCAAGGGACGATTTCTTTGAAAATTTAGGTATGTTATATATGTAATCTGTTTCTTTAACCATTTCAAGCCTCTTATATCCATTGAGTATCTTTTTCTACAATGATTTTATATATGTCAGGAATTTATTGCAAGCACTATTTATCGCAAAAAAAGACACCAAATTACGAAATCTGCTGTCTTATTTTCTCTATAAATTACATTATGCTGCCGGAAGTGAAGCACATTATGTCAGATTCCGGCTCTAATCACTGACTCTTAGAATCCTCCGCCGCAACAACAGCAGTTGCATAAAAGATTAAGGCAAAGCATCTGTGTACAACAGCTGCCCGCTCCGGCACTGTCCTGTCCGTATCCGGCTCCTGCTCCCGTATACCAGCCGCCTGTATTCTGGAGCTGGTTAAGAAGGTTAATATATTCCTGATTGCCCGGTTCCATCTGTACCGCAGTCCTTGCATCCTCTTGTGCAACTATCATATTGCCGACTCCGGCACTTGCGTAGGCATGCACATAATACCATCTGGCACTTCTTTCCGTCATACCCTCAAGTACAATTATTGCTTCCCTGAACTGTCTGTTTCTTACAAGATTAGCTGCCGCAACTATTCTCTGATCCTCGGAACTGCCATAACTGTTATAACTGTTACCTGAACCATAGCTTCCTCCGTAGCTTCCGCTGTAACTGCCATAAGAAGATCCACCGTTTTCTTTCTCATGGATTATCTGATTATAAGCTTCCTGTATCTGCTTAAATTTCTCCTCTGCCTGAGCCTTATTAGGGTTATTAACATTGGCATCGGGATGATACTTTCTGCTTAGCTGTCTATATGCTTTCTTAATTTCTTCTGTACTTGCACCTCTTGATATGCCAAGCACTGAATACGGATCTGTCATTCTATACCTCTCTGTCAGGATCTTTATCCCGTTTCTGTATTATTATGTTATATTTAGTCCATATACCCGCATACATAATATTTCTCAAAATATCAATATTATCAATAATCGGCAGACATTCAAATGCTCTTGCAGACTCTGCCGCAGTTATGGTTAAAATATTTTTACAATATTCATTAAAATCGCCATCATTCCGTCTTGGTATCAACGGATTATAGCTTTCATTCTTAATGTCTTTATCAATATCATCAAAAGCATCCATTATGTAGATATATTTGCCAAGAAAAAATCCCATCCTGTAAAGATCTTCTTTCCAGATATCATCTTTCATTGCAAAAATACCGCCAAGCATCTTACCGGTATATGAAGAAACTATATCTATATTATTTTCATGGGACTTTTCACATTCACTCTGTCCACTTATATAATCTTCTATTATCCCAGCCTGTTTTGGAAACTTTGAGGCAGCCTTCTTAAATGCTTTCTTAAGAAGACCGGCACAGATATTGGACTTAAGGCTCCTATCGTCATCCCAGTTATCCTTAAGCTTATAATACGATAGCAATATATTCATTGCCGCCGCATAATCTGTATATTCGTTACTGATTTCACCATGCTTCTTAACATGATGTATGACACAATGACGCATAACTGTCTTAGTATCATCTTCATAAAGTCCCGATAAAAGTATTGCAAGAAATGTCATATCATAATTAAGTGTTATCTGGCCCGGTAATCCATAATTATTCCTAAGACTTCTGCAGACACCACAATAAAAGCTGTTATATCTGTTGTAATCCTTAACCTTAAGTTCATCCTTGTGAATAACAATATATCCAAACATATCGCACCCTGACTTATGTTCTCTTAATAAATTCTATACGGCATTTCGGACATCTTATACATATCTTGCCCTTGCCCTTAGGTACTCTTATCTTCTGACTGCAGTTAGGGCACTTAAATATCCTGTGTGCCGTATCTCTCTGTCTCGTACCCGCATCGTTACCATAGCTGCTTCTGTTCTTTCTGAACATTCTCGTTGCATTAAGGTACCACCGGTTCTCTCTGTTTCTTGCCGGATAATTTCTTGATAAAATTCTGAAATAACTGTATATCAGAAGCAGTAACGTCGGAAGGAATAAAAATCTTACAAAAAAAGATACAATAATCATTACAAAAAGTAATATATTAATGAACTTTCCAAACTCATCCATTCCGTATCTTCCTGCCATAAAATTAGCCATCTTGTCTCTGAATCTACCTGACATTGTCTGCCACCTCGCATATTTATATGATAATAATCATATATGTATTGCTTTCAAAAAACCATTAAAAATATATAATATATTATTAATTTTTTATAAATTTGCAAGATACCCTTCAAGTAGCTCAAACAATCTGTCCATTTCTGCATCAGTACCTATGGAAATTCTTAAGAAATCATCAATACGTGGAGCATTAAAATGCCTTACGAACACTTTATTTTTCCTGAGGAAATCATATATATCAGTTCCTTTTACCCTGCCATGTCTTGCAAAAATAAAGTTAGATCCGGATTCAAGGCACTCAAAACCCAATGCTTTAAGTCTTCCGGCTGAACGTTTTCTTGTCTCAATAATTTTCTCTGTTGTTCTATTATAATAATCCATACTTTCTGCCGCGGCAGTTCCAAGGAGTATTGACGGCATATTCATAGTGTAAGAATTTACGGAATACTTTACGTCATTAAGTGCCTTTATAAGTTTAGGATTAGCAAATGCCATGCCTATTCTCATACCTGCCAATGATTTGGATTTTGAAAAAGTCTGCACTACTATAAGATTATCATAATCTTTAAGAAGTGATACCGCTGACTGTCCCGCAAAATCAATATATGCTTCATCCACAACAACAATTACATCACGGTTATGTTCAAGAATATCTTTTATGAAATCCAGATTTCTGTATATTCCCGTAGGTGCATTCGGATTAGCGATAACCACACCACCGTTAGGCTTATAGTAATCTTCTGCCCTTATATTGAAATTCTCATCAAGTAGCGGTGTCTCATATTTAATTCTGTAAACATCTGCCCATACGCTGTAAAAAGAATATGTTATATCCGGAAAAAGCACAGGACGGTCCGAATTAAAAAATGTCAGGAATATCATTGACAGTACATCATCAGATCCCACACCGGTAAAAATCATATTTTTATCAACACCGTAATTTTCTGATATGGCTGATATTAACATATCTGCCGCAGGATCAGGATATTTTCTGAAATCCTCCGTTTTGATGCTTTCAAGAACTTCTTTTACATGTGGTGCCGGAGGATAGGGATTCTCGTTGGTATTCAATTTAATAATATCCTTATCCTTAGGCTGTTCTCCGGGAACATAAGGTTCGACTTTTCGTATATTTTTTTCCCATTCTCTCATTATCGGATTCCTCTTATATTAGTTTTAATTCTTCTGCGAGTTTCTTAAATTCAGGCAACGAATTGACCACAGTATCGTAAGATACGCAATATGCGATTCTTACGAAGCCTTTACATGCAAAGGAACTTCCCGGAACCACAAGTATGTTATATTTCTTAGCCATATTGCTGAATTCCACATCATCTATAGGTGTCTTTACAAACATATAAAACGCACCCTCAGGCTTAATACATTCAAACCCAAGGTCACGAAGTCCTTTATACAAAGTCTCCCTGTTTCTGTTATATACTGCAATGTTGCTGCTTACATCCACGTCAACACATCTTAAAATTACTCTCTGCATAAGAGATGGTGCATTAACAAATCCTAATACTCTTGTTGCTACATTGCAGGCTGTAATTACTTTAGCACTGTCATCAAATTCATCCGGAATAACAAGATATCCTATTCTTTCTCCCGGAAGAGATAATGATTTACTATAAGAATATCCTACAACCGTATTCTCATAATACTTGGTAAGATATGGAACCTTCACGCCGTCATAAGCAAGTTCACGGTATGGTTCATCAGAAAAAAGAGCGATGACTGTTCCGTATTCCTTCTGTTTTTTTCTTAAAATATCTGCCATTTCGGTAATTGTCTTTTCACTGTATACAACGCCTGTAGGGTTATTAGGTGTATTAACAATTACAACTTTAGTCTTAGGTGTGATTGCTTTTTCAAAAGCCGCAAGGTCAGGCTGGAAAGTATCCGTATCAGGTGGAATTACAACAAGTTCTGCATCCACATTAGCCGCATAAGCCCTGTATTCACCAAAATAAGGTGCAAAAGCAATTATCTCATCTCCTGGGTTGACAAACGCCTTAAAGAATGAGTTGATACCACCTGCTGCACCTACCGTCATTATTATATTGTTAAAAGAAAAATGTGTCCCGAATCTTCTGTTAAGAGAGTCTGCTATGGCCTCTCTTACATCTTCATATCCTGAATTGCTCATATATCCGTGGACAAATACGGAATCTTCTTCATTAATTATATCATGTATTGCCTTATTAACTTCCTTGGGTGCAGGAACATTAGGATTACCGAGACTGAAATCATATACCTTATCTGCCCCATATATTCCCGCAAGTCTTCTTCCTTCCTCAAACATTGCCCTGATTACTGAGCTGTTATTAACCAGATTAACCATTTTATCTGCAATCATTGTTACTACCTCCAGACTATCTCTAGTACATTAGTATATTCCTTTGGCGTATTAAAAACAAGAAAAAATATTACTTGGATCTCTGGTGTTGTATCGTAAAACATCATTGTATAATTACTTCTGTTATTCCCCGTCTATTTTACATAATAAACATAATTTTCTTTTCGTGGGGCAGGTGCATTTACAGGTTCGGCTGCGTATCCGATTGCACAGTGTCCGATACCCTCGTAGTTGCCCTCAATGCCAAGTTTTTTAAGAATATTTTTACCGAACCCGGATTCAAATTCTTCCTTTGCCCTATGAATCCATATACTGTTGATTCCAAGGCTTTCAGCTGCATTAAGAAGATTTCCCATAACAAGTGTACCGTCATATATGTAGGTTGGAATATCTTTATCGGCAAGCACTATGAGAATCACAGGTGCACCGTAAAATGGGTCGCAATCAACTCCCATGATTCTTGCATTTTCCGCCGATATCTCGTCACGCAATTTTTTGTTGGATACTACGATGATGATAGGGCTTTGTAGGCCTCTGCCTGTAGGAGCGTATGTTCCCGCTTTGACAATTGCCTGAACTGCCTCGTCCGATACCGGTTTTTCAGGGTCAAAATTTCTGCAGCTTCTTCTTGTTTCCAATACTTTTAATGTGTCATTCATTTAACAATTCTCCTTTGGAATAGCAGCTTTACCTTTCTTTTTAATAGGATTATCTGCAAAATTTTCAAAATCATCTCTCACTTCACGGAACACTTCAATAAGCTTAGGTGAAAAAGCGCCGCATTCCCCACCTACAATCATATTGAATGCCTGATCCTTTGAGTATGCACTCTTGTAGCAACGCTCGCTGACAAGGGCATCATATACGTCAGCAAGAGAGACAATCTGTGCCGAAACAGGGATGTCATCACCTTTAAGTCCGTCAGGATAGCCTTTCCCGTCATAACGTTCGTGATGGTATCTCACTATCTCCATACTGATTTTTTTGAACTTAGGCTCCCAATCCTTACCCATTTTCTCAAGTATTTCACATCCTCTTATAGTATGGGATTTCATATATTCAAATTCATCTTCGGTAAGTTTTCCCGGTTTTAATAAAATACTGTCAGGGATTGCAATTTTACCTATGTCATGCAATGCACTTATGTCAACGATGGTTGCTACCGTATCTTTGTCGAGATTGTATTCCGGATATTGTATGCTGAACTTTTTTGCGAGAATCTTTGTGTAACCCTTAACACGCTGGATATGTTCACCGCTTTCCAGATTACGGTATTCAACAATATTTCCAAGCATATCTATTATTTCCTGATTTCTTTTCTGCAATTTTTCAGCCTGTATCTTTAAAGTATTGTATGCCTTTCTTAAAATAGAGGTCTGTTCTTTAACTTTTTCTTCAAGTTCGTTTTTGTAAGCATAATGATTAACCACATTCTGCACACGCTTTGTTACAAGTACGGAATTAAAAGGGCGGCCAATAAAATCTGATACGCCATAATCAAAACATTTCTTTTCATTCTGAACGCTCTTTTCACCGCTTATTACCAGAATAGGAACCTTGTCCATTATATTAATTTTCTGTAATTCCTCAATAAATGTAAACCCATCCATTACAGGCATAACAAGATCAAGAAGTATTGCGGCAATATTGGTCATCTCATGACGTACAATGTCCAAAGCCTCCCTGCCATTTTCTGCCTCCAGAATATCATATTCTTCACATAAGATATCTTTTAACAATTCTCTATTCAATTGTGTATCATCTACGATTAATATTTTATCTTTCATAAGGTCCTTCTCCTCTATACCTATATAATATGATACATCCGAATTCTTTTCAATACAAGTATATTTGTCCCGGCTGTGACTTTACTAATCACATCTTTTGCATAACATAAAAAAAAGAGCCATCACTGACTCTTTTAAACTTCATTATTAACTTGCGAAATCACTTCAGAGGAGATATTTTACCGGATCCGTGAATTAACATTATTTTTTTCATATGGACCGCAAGCAGGATAAATATTGCTCCACCGGTAAAAATCCATGATGCAATGTAGACATTCATCAACATGGTGTAGGTAGGTACAAGCCTGAATACGGTCACAAGCCATATAATCCTGAAAACAACAGTTCCGAGGATAGTGATTATCGCAGGTCCTAATGACTTACCCATTCCTCTTAAGGCAGCACTTTCTACTTCATAGGTTGCTGTAAGCCCTTCAAGAGCACATACATGATGCATCCTGATTAAACCAAATGCCGCAATTGCAGAACTTGTGGTGTATATACTTACGAAAAAATCATCCCATATCATAAATACCACAGCAAGGACTTCCGTAAAACATATTCCAAATGCCATACACTGCCAGAATATTTTTTTACATCTTTTAATATTGCAGGCTCCGAAATTCTGGCTTATGAAAGTTACGGCAGCCTGTGCAAAGGCATTGGATATGTCATAAGTAAAATACTCAAAATTAAGTGCCAGGGAAGAACCTGCTATTGCATCCTCTCCGAAAGAATTGATTCCGCTATGGATAAATACATTGGATATCGAAAAAATCGCGCCCTGAACACCCGCAGGTATTCCAATTTTTAAAATATTTTTAAGATATTTATTTTCTATTCCCATATTCCTGAAACAGAATTTGAACTCATCTTTTCTTCTGCAAAGGTAAACCATAACAAGAATTGCACTTAATACATTGGAAATCAGGGTAGCGATTGCCACTCCTGCCACTCCGAGTTTACAACATATTACAAGAAAAAGATTAAGCGCAACATTAACAACACCCGTGATTATCAGGTAAAACATTGGTCTTCTGGTATCGCCAAAGCTTCTCAAAATGGCGGCTCCGAAATTATAAATCACCATAAACGGTATACTTATAAAATATATCCTTATATATAATAAAGCCTCAGGCAAAACGCCCTCAGGTGTTCCGGATATTTCAAGTATGACTTTTGCCGTTCCGATTCCGATACCCATTAGCACAATTCCAAGTATTGCCCCAAAGGTCATAATCGTATGTAACATTCCGTTTATGTCATCCCTTCTTTTCTGCCCGATAATGGTGGCAAGGGACGCGTTAGGGCCTACGGAAAGACCTACAATAAGGTTAACAAAAATTCCTACAAGTGCAACACAGCTTCCTACTGCTGCCATTGCATTGCCCTTTGCAAACCTTCCTACTACCGCAACATCTGCTGAATTAAAAAGTTGTTGTAAAATACTGCTTAATGCCAACGGAATGGCAAACATAATAAGTTTGCCCGCCGTTTTTCCGTTTAACATATCAAGTTCTTTTGTATTTCTCTTACTCATTTATTGCTGTCCTATTCAAATATGAAAAATATTAATTAAAAGCAGTCTCGCAAGTCCGTAATATGTCACAACTGCTACAAGGTCATTAATTGTAGTGATAAGCGGGCCTGAGGCAACCGCAGGGTCAATGTGAACCTTGTGGAAAAACATAGGAATTATGGTTCCCACAAGACTTGATATTACCATCGCAACCACAAGTGATATTCCCACACAGCCTGATATAAGGAATGCGGACATCCATACATACTTTTTGAAAAAGTGAATATAAAAACCAAGTATGACAAACGTCATTAGACCAAGACTTGCACCATTAAGCAGTCCTATCTTCATCTCTTTGAACAAAAGTGCCATTTTTTTCTTCGCATCAATATTTTCATCCATAAGTACACGGATAGTTACGGCAAGGGACTGTGTTCCTACATTGCCTGCCATATCAAGTACAAGGGACTGGAAGCATATTACTACCGGCAGTATTGCCACTACCGATTCAAACATTCCCACAACAGAGGATACTGCCATTCCAAGGAATAAAAGAATAATAAGCCATGGCAGTCTTTTTTTAATACTTACAAAGGTCTTTTCCTTTAAATCATCCTCGGATGTAAGACCTGCTAACTTCGCATAATCATCACCCATGGCATCGTCAACCATTTCAACAATATCCGTTGATGTAACAATACCTGCGATTCTGCCCTCCATTGTAAGGACAGGGATGGAATCTTCCTCGTATTCTGTTATCTTTTCAATGCAGTCACTTACTTTTTCTTTTTCAAAAACATAAGGATAAGAACTGCTTATAATATCCGAAAGGTTATCGTTTTCCCTTGCGATTATCAAATCTTTAAGTTCTATGGTTCCAGCGAATTTACCGTCTTTGTCAACAACATAGATGGTTGAAATGTTGTCATGCTTGCCTGCCTGACGGACAAGTTCGCTCATTGCACCTCTTATTGTCAGGTCATCGGTTATACTTACGTAATTATTGGTCATCCAGCTGCCGATTTCATCTTCTTCATAAGAGAGAAGTTTTCTTACGTCTTTACCTGTGACCTCATCAAGGTTATTGACAATCTCATTCTTTTTATTTTCAGACAAATCGTCAAGTACATCCACTGCATCGTCCGCATCCATGTAGGACACGACTTTGGCTGCTTTATCAATCGTAAGTTCTTCCAGATATTTCTGTACATCATCTATATATGAAAAAATCTCGGCGACCGTCTGTATGTCTAATATATTATATAGCTTTGCTCTTTCCTGTCCGCTCAACTGCGTTATTGCCTCGGCAATATCTTTTTCATGATAATCTGACAGTAAATCCTTTAATTTGTCTGCATCCTTGGTTGAACGGATAATTTTTACAATCTCTTTAACATAATCTCTGATCATTGCTATACCTCCTTAATTGCATAAAAATAACATTGCACATACGATATACAATGTCTAAAAAGGTACACAACAATACAGAATGAAACTACCTGACTTCTACGGGTAGCTGCATTCCTGTCTCATATCTTTGTACATTGCATATCTTACTACTTCGACCTATATCGCAACTATCCATAGAATTCACCTCGTTTCATATTATTATCTAATTTCGCCGTCATTATAGCAAAAGGATTTTATATATGCAAGAAAAAAATTATATTCCTGTAAATTAAGACAGCGCCACTTTTTATCTGAACGGCTCGGGATATACACGGGGTTCGTCCATCATTTTACGCCATTCCATATGTTTTAACTTAATTACCTTATCAAGTGCAACCACATCCGGTTCTTCGTCAACTCTGAGATATGATTCCGGCATAGGTGTAGCAGCAAGACCCGCTAACTGTGACATGATTACCTGTGCCTTAACCAGTGCCTCCGAATATATCTTGCTTTCAAGTCCTGTTGCACCGGTAAAAATACTTATGTTCACGGGCTTTCCGTACATAATTACTTCAACTCCCACATAGGTACAATTAGTAACTGTGGCTGTTCTTCTCGTATCTCTTGTCTTTTCTTTACCAAAAAGGACACCGCCTGCCGCCGCACCTGCAACGCCGTACATCGAACCGCCTGCAAGCGCCCCGCCAATCGATGGCTTAAATTTCGTCTTAACACGTCCTGATGTAACCGTACTGTTACTTATATTTGTAATAAGCCTGGTATTTCCTATATTTTCAAAAAGATAATCCGTTCCGTTAATCCTGATTTTGCCCTCTGTACGGTTCACAATAATATTTTTCTTATAGAGAGGTTTCCATCTGGCTTCCTGAAGCTTCTTAATGACTTTAAGCCTTGCTTCGGACAGGCTTTTCTCTTCAAATTGCAGTTTCTTAAGTTTCTTATCGTACTGCTTATCAGTCCTGCGTCTGATTTTTTTATTGACTCTTTCACGATATTTTAAGTTATTTTCGTATTTAAAACGTTTCTTTTCTTCGTTCATAAAAGCCACCCCGCTTGTTTATCTATACATATCTTACATTATTCCTTGTCCAAAAAAAAGGACAGGTCATCAAGAACCGAGCCTTCGCCAAGGTTTTTTTCATATAAAACGCTGTCTTTTACGCTGAAAAATCTGCGGTTACCGTTCTCATCTTCAAGAGTAACCGTAACTTTTGGAGTCTCACCATCTTTAAGTTCTTCGCAGCCATAATCGCCGTCAAAAATATTAAGTATTTTCCACATATTGACCTCCTTGGATTATTAATATAATAGATAATTTCCCGACTTTTTTCAAGGAAATCCTGCAACAAACAAAAAAACAGCCGCAGTATAAGCCACGGCTGTTTGCACTATTTTACTATTCTATCAATCCGCTCTCTTTTAAAAGTATTTCAACATCGGTTCCTTTTACCTTCTTCAAAATGGTTTTAAGAAGCATTTTTTCTTTTATCGTAAGCGGTATATCCGTAACCGGTTTTTTGTCTATTGCGTAATAGCATGCTCTCAGAAGTTCGCGGACATCGTATTTGCTACCCCATACCTCAGGCACACCTCTGTCTATGTCAAGAAGTGTATACACGCTTTCCATTCCTGTTCTCATGGAATACTCTATTGTAAAAATAGTGTCCCTAGGTGTCTCTGTAAACTGTCCTAAAAATGCGAAATTGACTGCACCGTCAGGTACCACATGAGGACGGTCCTCATTTTTTCTTGGCTGGAAAAATGCGTTGATATATGGCATAAAGCAGGTTGTGGTGTTACAGCTGTCTGTTGCCAGAGTCTCTATTTCATCCTCAGGTATGCCGATATGATAAAGCCACTCTTCGCAGACTTCTTTGCCCGTACATTCACGCATAGGTTTTTTAACATAATTTCCCTCTTTATTGGTATTCAGTGCATAAAGCCATACAAGCACCATATCAGGGTTCTGGGATTTAAACTGTGGCTGACGGTTAATTGTCCATGACAAATACCAGTTGTCCATACTGTCTTTTACCGTGACAATACCGCCTGTTGTAACTTTGCCCTCCCTTGGGTCCCTCTTGCAGACATCAATTATGTGTTTAATTACTTTCTCATCCGAGGTAGCAACGGTGGCACTCATCCAGTTAGTTGCTTCAATGTTGTTGCAGAAAGCATCAGGATTGCCGTATTCTCCTTGTACAGCCTGTTTTGCTATGTTTTTCCACATATCCCATGAATCACCTCTGCCGTCCTTCAGGTTAGAAAGGTCAGGCGCATGATTCTGGTCTCCGTAACAGGTTGTATCGGTACAGCAGCCGTTGGTAATAAAGACAAGGTCATCTTCTATTAAATCAATGGTCTGTTCTTTACCGTCTTTATTGTAGACAATCTGTTTCGCTATTTTTTTGCTTCCTACAGTTTCGATAATTACATTTTTAACATCCATGCCATATTCAATTTTTACACCATGACTTTCAAGATATTTTACAAGTGGAAGAATAAGGCTTTCATACTGGTTGTACTTTGTAAATCTGAGTGCGCTGAAATCAGGAAGTCCGTCAATATGATGGACATATCTGCAAAGATAACGTTTCATTTCAAGGGCACTTGACCAACGCTGGAAAGCAAACATTGTCTGCCAGTAAAGCCAGAAATTGGTTTCCCAGAAGCTGTCCGGCAGAACCTCCGATATTTTCTTTCCCTCCAGATCTTTTTCAGGTGTTATAAAAAGTTTTGAAAGAGCAAGTGCAGACTCTTTATCAAGTCCGAATTTCTTGTCTGTATGTGCGTCCTGTCCGCGTTTTACCGTTGCCCTGCAAAGGGAATAGTTAGGGTCATGCTTGTTAAGCCAGTAATATTCATCGAGAACGGATGCTCCCGGTGTTTCAAGTGACGGAACATCCCTGAACATATCCCACATTACCTCAAAGTGGTTATCCATTTCTCTTCCGCCTCTCATAAAGAAGCCTTTGGTTATATCTTTTCTTCCGTCACAGCTTCCGCCTGCAAGCTCTAATTTTTCAAGAAGATGTATGTGTTCCCCTTTCATCTGCCCGTCTCTCACAAGATAAAACGCTGCCGTCAGTCCTGCAAGACCTGTTCCTATAATATATGCTGATTTTTTATCTACTCCTGCCGGTTTTTCCGGATGTGCAAATGATTCATAAGTTCCTGCTGAATAATACATAATGAGTACCTCCTGCTGTTTTTATTTTATAATTAGATTGTACCTATATTCATTTTGCACCGCCATAATCAAAAAAATACCCATGATAAATAATTTATCACAGGTAGAAAACTGTTGGTTTTTTTATCAAATCCCACTGTTTGATTAAATTTTAAATCTGTCTAACGCCATCTTAAGCGAGTCTTGTATTACAAGAGCAAATCTGTGGACTATTTTCTCCGGGGCTTCTTTCATATCATCTTTTATCCAGTCTAACATAAGGCCTATAAAACTGTAGGAATATACCCTTGCTATAAATTTTTTATCTTCTTCGCGTACCTTCATATCAACGGATTCTTCATCTATAACTCCCATCAAAAGATTGTCTGTAAGGGATTTTAGGTATTTTTCCACCTGTTCCCTGTCAACACAGTGATACACATTCATTATAAAAGGTTTATTTTCCTGAACTGCCTTAAAAATCTGTATAAATCCCTGCTGCCATGTATCATGCGTCTTTTTTTCTTCCAGGGCTTTTCTTGCGTCTTCAAGGCAGGACCACTCCACAAGGTCATAAATATCCTGAAAATGATAGTAAAACGTCATTCTGTTAATTCCGCAGTCCTCCGCAATATCACTTATTGTTATTTTATTAAGAGGTTTCTTTAACAAAAGATTTTTTAATGACTGTTCAAGTGCCCTTTTTGTAATTTGTGACATATCAACACTCCTTGAATTTAGTAGTATTTCGTGATTCCATTCCTGCGGGTATCCGTACTTCTCAATTATCTCCGGTATCTCATCATAAGTAAAATATATTGTATTTTTATCAAACTCGTCAATATCTATTTTGATAAAGTCTTTTTGCATAAATCTTATATGGGATAGTATATCATTGTAGTATTATATTTATGAATCAAAAAGGAGCATGTGAATTAACGCATGCTCCTCAATTCAATTTATCCTAGAAATCAACTTCTGTATCGTAATAACAGCACTTAAGCAGTTTTTCCATTTCTTCTACGCTTGGCTGTCTTGGGTTAGAACCCGTGCAGGCATCGCCTATGGCATTAACTGCAATGTCATGTAACCTCTCCAGGAATACATTTTCAGGAACAAATCCCTGTGCAACCGGATAGCTGTCTGCACCGTAATTTTTAATACAGTGCGGTATATTAAGTTCATCATTCATCTTACGGAGATAACCGATTAATGAAGCTACCTTTTCATCAAGGTCTGCTCCGCCAAGTCCCATAAAATCAGCAATTTCACCATAACGCTTCTTAGCCTGTTCATCCTTTGCATTAAATGCAATTACCTTAGGGAGATACATTGCATTCGCAGCACCGTGAATGATATGTGCGCCGTAATCGGCAAATGCCGCACCTGTTTTATGCGCCATTGAATGTACAATACCAAGAAGTGCATTAGAAAATGCCATTCCTGCGAGACATTGTGCATTATGCATTGAATCTCTTTTTACCATATCACCGTTATATGAACCGACAAGGTCTCTTTGAATCATTTTGATTGCATGGAGTGCCAATGGGTCTGTAAAATCACAATTTGCGGTGGATACATATGCCTCGATAGCATGTGTCATTGCATCCATACCTGTATGTGCCACCAATTTTTGTGGCATGGTCTCTGCCAGTTCAGGGTCTACTATTGCAACATCAGGTGTTATTTCAAAATCGGCTATCGGATATTTTATTCCTTTTTCATAATCTGTAATGATTGAAAAAGCAGTCACCTCTGTAGCTGTTCCTGATGTAGAAGATATTGCACAAAAATGTGCTTTTTTACGAAGTGAAGGTATGCCAAATACTTTACACATATCCTCAAAGGTAATATCAGGATATTCATATTTAATCCACATTGCTTTAGCCGCATCAATCGGAGAACCTCCGCCTATTGCAACAATCCAGTCAGGCTCAAATTCTGACATCGCTTTGGCGCCTTTCATAACGGTTTCCACCGAAGGGTCAGGTTCAATTCCTTCAAAAAGTCTGACTTCCATGCCGGCTTCCTTAAGATACTGTTCTGCCCTGTCAAGGAAACCAAAACGTTTCATTGAACCTCCGCCAACACAAATCATGGCTTTTTTGCCCTGAAATGTCTTAAGTGCCTCTAATGCACCCTTTCCATGATACAAATCTCTTGGTAACGTAAATCTTGCCATAGTAATACCTCCTAAAATTATATTTTTATGTTTTATCCACTTTTACGATTGGAGTAAACTCTATATTGTTACTATTATTTTCTTTAAGGTAATTATTGAATCTGCCACTATCAGATGTTTCTTCAATCAAATAATTATAATCACCTTTAAGTTCCATTGATGACGTATTCCAGTAAATAGCATGTTCCATATCTGTATATGATATGCACACCGGTGCTATTTTACCACCCACAGTCAGTCCTGCCATCTTGTCAATAAACAGCCCACTCTTACTGTCCTCTGCATTAATCTCAATTCCATAATCCATGTTACCATCTTCATTGACATACAGAATTCCTTCAGAACCTTTTATTGTTATACTGTTTCCGTAATAAAAACCGTATGAACAGATATATCCAATATGACATTCGCCCTCAACCTCTATGGTAAAATCATTTCCCATAAGGTTGACAGCAATAACCTCTAAATTACAATCTTTAAGATGAAGTGTATTGGTATCGTAGTCATAGTACGCATTTTCATTTCCTCCGGATACAGGGTTGCTGTATGCTGCTCCCGACCACAGGTAATAATATGAATCTTCTTTTTCCTGACAGTACACATATTCTTCATCCAGAACAACGTTCTCAAGTCCATACTGAGGAACCGTAACCGCACCATTCGGTCTGCCATTTTCCAATACAGGTTTCAAAATATGCATATCATTATCATAGCCCCAGTCACCCACCGGCTCAACAACATCATTACTATTGCTATTGCTATTGTTCTTCACATAGTCCAATGCTTTAAGCGGATTTACCTGCAATACTGTCAGAACCGCTGCGCAAGAAGCTACAAGATACGCCATCATTTTGATTTTATGACGTTTTTTCAGTTTATTATTATGACTGTCTTTTCCTGAATCATCACCATAAGAGTTATTCTTAAAATACTCGGCAGGCATACGAAATTCTATAGACTGGTCGTTTTCAGAGGGCATATCATACTCCATAGGAAAATGGTCTTCTTTTACATCGCATCCGGAAAATTCGTCATAATTTGAAGAATTGTTAAATTCATCTCTCATACAAACTCCTGTTTTACTTTACCTGTTATGTACATCAACCTGTGGGAATGGAATTTCAAATCCTTCCTTGTCAAATGCGCATTTTAATTCCTTGTTAAGTAATCTTCTGCCTGAAAAAAGATTTTTTTCTTCCACATCTGCCTTAAATTTCAAAACGACCTGGGAATCACCAAGTTCTTCCACTCCGAGGTACGATACATCACCAATAAATACGGTGGAATTTTTCTCTTTAATATTCTTTAACACAGCACCGATTCTCTTCTCAAAATCTTCAAGGTCGGTATTGTATGATACTCCTATTTCGCAGACTGCAACCGAACCGCTTTCAGAACGGTTAATAATATTCTTTAAATCTGAATTATTAATAATTTTTGTGTTACCGCCTGTATCTTTAAGGCTGATTGTACGTATGCCGATGCTCTCAACTGTTCCTCGAAACCCGTTTACTTCTATTATGTCTCCTACATTAAACTGGTTTTCAAAGAGGATAAAAATACCTGTTACAACATCCGCCACAAGACTTTCCGCACCAAAACCGAGGACAAGGGCAACTATTCCAAGGCTTGCAAAAATCGTACTTACGTTAACACCGATAAGTGTAAGTACCCAGCAGAAGCCGACTATAACAATTGCGTATTTTACAAGGCTCGCCACTACTGCTCCCATTGTTCCGACACGCCCGGTTTTCCCGCGAAACAAGCCAAAAAGTAACTGTAATACTGCGTTTATAGCAAATAACAACGCTATAACAATTATTATTTTAAGTAAAATTGTTCCGTTAAAATGCACCGTTCCTGCCACATCTTTAAAATTTTTAAAAACATCCATCTTAAATCCGACAGATATTCCAACTATCAGCAGGACAACCGCTATTCCAAGGCTTATAAAACGTCCTGCCACACTTCTTTTTTTCATAAAATCCCGTCCCTTCCCATACCGATTTATCTAGTAATAATTTTACCATATCGGTAGTCTTTTTGCCACATATAAAAATATTATTTCCACTCTTTAAATGCCTCTAAAACATTATCCCAATGTCTATACTGTTGCACCTCTTTTGTTAATTCAAAACATTTTTTCCATTGTTTTTCTTCCTCTTTGATATCAGGGCAATAAGCTTTATAGAATCCAACTCCGGGCATTAAGGTATCTTTATTGACAACCATTACTGATATTGGTGGAAGCCCATTTCTTTTGCACGCGAAAGATATTACACCAAGCTGTTTTTCAATATTTCTCGGGTTCATTGGGAAATTTAATTTGCTACACAAATCACCATAAGAAATTGGATTATTCGTTTTTACAATATGTTCTAGTAATTTTATCGCTATCTCCTGAACTTTTTCATCATAATCATCATCAATAATAAACTCAGTTTTTGTCATTACCATTATTACACCTCATATTCAAATTTAGTTTTATAGAATTCTATAATTTTATCTGTTAATTCTTCTTGCCTTTTTATTTGTAAATCTACCGTATCTGCCATTTCGACCATGTATAATTTTTTCTTGATACGCTTTTAACATCTCAATCATTTGTTCTGACCACATTAATGGTTGCCCTTTTAGAGTACACTTTTTTTGGGGATGTGGTAAATACTCTTTTACAATCTCTCCACTATTCAAAAGGCATTTCTGCCACCTATACCAACTGTCCAACGTAAATGTTGATATTCCTAATATCTCGCAAACCTTAATTCTGTTATATTTACATTCATTCATTTAATCATTCTCCTAAAAACATCATATTTAATTCATTGATAGCATCATTAATTTTCTTATGACTACTTTCTATTATTTCTATTATTTTTTTTGACTTTTCATTTAATTTTTTTTGTCTATCACCTGTAAATACCGGTATTCTTATTCTCCTAACATCATCAATATTAATTACCTTTGTTTTAGGTCCAACTGATAGCCTCTCTATTTCTAATTGTCCCATTTTACTACTTAAAAAACATTTTATATACTCACTTGACACTATACTGTTATCAACTTCCAATATATATATGTTTCCGATTACAAGGTAACTATCATCGGTAACAGCCACTTTGAACGGTTTCCCTGATTTACTTATAAGTATATTTCCACTTAAAGCTGTATTTTTACCATTCTTTATTTTTTTTCCATCATAGTACAAATCAGACAAGACTACCCCTTCTGAAATACTCGATGGAATTATACATTTTGTATCCGATATTACTTCAGTTATTACTTCATCCATTTCTATTGCTGACAATGACATTCCTCTCTTTACCCCATTAATTAATTTTCCTAATTCAATTTTCTGTACATTTTCTGCAAAATCATCAACAGTGTACAATGCCGGATTAAGATTATAATTATTTTCCTGAACTTCTTTTCTAGTAACAAATTTAGATAATTTTAAATTATCTATGCCGCTAATTATTTTTTCTATTGCATCACTATCAATTATATTAATGCGTTTTCCTTTTACTCTCCCTGTTGCAAACTTTTTTCTTGCATCATAAAATTTTATTTTTTCACAATTGCTTCCAAAAACAATAATATATGAGTTTACCCATGTATCTGAATAAAGCTTATCCGGCAACGCAATTACTGTATCTATATAGCCATTATCAACCATAATTTTTCTGGCAGATTCCGTTTGTTTTACAGTAATTTCACCTCCATTAACAATCGCAATAACCTTTCCATTATTTTTTACACTCTTAACAGCACATCCTATCATTTTCCATGCTTCAGATGTATCATCCGGGAAATCTCCCCAAACCTCTTTAAGTAAATAGTTTAATTCACTATACCCATTCTTTTCTCTATTTGTATTTATGAAAGTACTTACTAAAGCCTTATCATAATGTCCAAAATTATTATCATCTAAGATTGAATCTGTCAAAACAAGTAATTTATGTCTCATAATATCGGCTTTAATTGATGCAAATATTAAACCAGAAACAGCTATTTCAGAATATCCTGTAAAATATGTCCTAGGGTGTATACATAATAATTCTTCATTTATAAGCTCACCAATTTCACAATTAAACTGTATAACCCTATCGCCATCTTCAATTTCTAACAATTTATCAACAATACCAGCTATACCTTGAGGCATAATCTCATAGGTATTATCATTATAGTATTTTGATTTCAATACACACTCTGCTAATTCACTTTCACTATAACGAGAAGCTACCAAAAATAACTTATTCCATTCTTCTGGATATTCTCTGAATAAACTAGACACATCCCCATATATAGAGTCATAGAAGTTCATTCCTTCTCTTAAACAACCTTTTTCATCCAAATCATCTACTGTTCTTATACTTGTATCATTTTTAACCTTCCATAAACAATAACAAATAATTATTTTAATGTCATATTCATCAAGTTTTTCACGTTCTAATACTTTTTTAAAATCGGATGTAATTTCTTCAATCTTGTTTTCTACATTTTCTTCTGTAAATTCTTCTTTATTATACATTATCGCTGTCTCCTTTTTTTGGTTTTTAAAAACCTTTTATTTGAATACATATTAACCCCAAAGAGTAAGTATGTCAATATTTTTTTTGGAAATTAAAAACCTTTTTTTGCTATGATACAAAAAAAATCCAACCACATTTTAGTGATTGGAGTTTTCTATTTGCTTACTGCACTCTGAATTTTTTCCAGAATGTTACAGTTCCTACACCTAAAAGAGCCACAAGACCTAATACAAAGTACATTGCTGTATTGTCTCCGGCATCAGGATTGCCCGTATTGGCTTCTGACGATGAAGGTGTCGTTACCTCTGTATCGCTACCGTTGTTATCAGGTGTTGTTACCTCTGTGTCATTATCGTTATTATCAGGCGTTGTTACAATTTCTTCATTTGCACCCGGTGTCTCCTGACTGTTGTTTTTTGCAACAATACCATATTGGCTCAGATGCGTTGTTTCAAAATATATGTAACCATCTTTCACGGTCGCAGGAATCCTCTCTTTAATCTGCTTATCTGAAACATAAACAATCTCATAAGAATCATAATCTTTCAATTTTTCAGGAAGTTCAACCTTGATTGTCATTTTGATGCCGTTAATTTCAACTATATCCTGTCCCGAAAGTACATTAATATCAACAAGATATTTTATGTCATCCAAAAGATTATCAGGTATATCCATTTTTTTGATTTCTAACGTATATTCTCCGTTTACTCCATCATCAAATGTAATGCTTCCTTTGATACCGTCAACGGCTTCTATCTCTTTTACCGTGTCATCAATAGGTGTTCCTTCCCATACTGCGTATAATGTCAGATATTTATAACAGTTAATATCTTCCATAAGCATATCACGGTCAAATTCTGTTTCGTTATTCACGCTCCAATTATAATAACTAATTAAATCACAATTTATCCCTGTACCATCTTTTTTAGAATTCCAGCCTCTAAACTTACAGCCTTTTCTTTGCGGAATATAATGGAATATTGGCATATCTGATGAATTCTCTCCAATGTAATTATATTTATTTGAAGATTCACCGTCTATTGTTCCACCATTGGCATCAAGAATCAGTGTATATTTACCGTTACCTTCAGCATTTCCATCATACGATTTAGCTTTATATAATGCAAAAATTGTTACTCTATTATCTTTTGCAAAATATGATTTATCTATGGAAGCAACGATTTTACCGCCACTCCCCCATTCGTAATATCCCCATCCGCAAAATTCGTAACCGTCACGGACTGCCTTATATTTTGATAAATCAACTGTGGTAAACTCATCTGCCTTTTGCTTAATGAGTATTTTATCCTTACCATTAACTTTTCCCCCAACTCCATCAATACAAAGATAGAAATACTCATCATAAGTATCATCCACTGCCTGTACCGTCTTAGGTAAAAACAGGACTGCTACGATGCCTACTACAAAAACCGCAAGCATCATTAAAATTGACCTTTTACTCATAGTCATTCCTCCTACAATATTTTGGCTTGTTATCAAGCCTTCGATAACCAATAAATATCCCAAATAAGCATCCAATTATTCCATTAGAAACCTATGTAAATTTTACTATATTCAGAGGGATTGTACAAGGAAATATACAAAAAAGTACAATAAGAGCGAATTGTTTTTCCCACGCAAAAACACCTTGATATTATAAAAAAAATGATTGTATAATTATAAAAAAATAAAGGAGTCAAAAATGTCAGATATTAAATGGGCGGTTCTCGGAACAGGTGTAATTGCCAACGAAATGGCGGTTGCCCTTAAGAAAATCGGAAGAAATATTTATGCAGTAGGAAACAGAACTTATTCAAAAGCAGTTGATTTTGCAAAGAAGTACGGAATTGAAAAGGTATACGATGATTATAATGACATGTTTACCGATTCCGATGTTGATGTAATTTATATAACCACACCTCACAATACCCATATTGAGTTTATGAAAAGGGCTATCCGGAACGGCAAACATATTCTTGTGGAAAAATCCATTACTTTAAACAGCCGCGAACTTAACGAAGCAATGGAACTTGCGGCTTTGCATAACGTTGTCATAGGTGAGGCAATGACCATATACCATATGCCGGTCTATAAAAAACTTAAAGAAATATTAGCTTCCGGCAGACTTGGCAAAGTCAATCTTATAACCATGAATTTTGGCAGTTATAAGGAATACAATATGAACAACCGTTTCTTTAACAGAAACCTTGCGGGCGGTGCTATGCTGGATATCGGTGTGTATGCACTTTCTTTTATCAGATATTTTATGACGGAAAAACCTGATAAACTCTTGTCCCAGCTTAAAAAAGCTCCCACAGGTGTTGATGAACAGGCAGGACTGCTTCTGATGAATAATGACGGTCAGATGGCTACGGTTATGTTGTCTCTTCACTCCAAACAGCCAAAAAGAGGTATGGTTTCATGTGAAAAAGGTTATATTGAAATAATGGAATATCCAAGAGCTTTTGAAGCTGTTGTAACTTATACAGAATCAGGCGAAAAAGAATGGGTTAAAGAGGGAGATACCCGGGATGCCCTTATATATGAGCTTCTTGACATGGAAAAAGCCATCAACGGGGATAAGAAATGTATGCTTCTTGATTATACAAAAGATGTTATGGATATGATGACCGAATTCAGAAATTCATGGAATTTTAAATATCCGGAGGAAGAACTGTAAGGTTCTCCCCCGGATTAATTTCTGTTATAATTTATTCAATATTTTTGCCTAGTTTTACAACTATGTAATCATGGTTTACAGCTTTCATAAACTTCCCGAATACATCTTCAGTTTTCATTTTCAGGCTTGAAGTATTAATGCACGGATGGCATCCGAAATATTCTTCTTTTAACACATCCTCATCAACCAATAACTGAACATTATTGCCGGTATCGTTCATGAGTCCCAGCACACTCACGGAGCCCGGAGTAATATCAAGAAATTTTTCCATAAAATCCGGTGTAGCAAAAGACAGTCGCGGACTGTTAATCTGATGGGAAATTTCTTTTGTCATAAACTTCTTGTCCCCGCGCATAGCTAACAGGTAAAATCTGGTTTTCTGGGAGTTGCACAAGAAAAGATTTTTGCAGATAACAGCAGGTGCAAGTGTTCTGTCAATTTCAATGCAGGCTTCCATTGTCTCTGCCGGTTCATGGTCAACACGTTCATATTCTATTCCTAATTTATCAAGTAAATCATACGTGCGTATTTCTTTATCCAATCTGCCTGACATATCAGCAGGCCTTCCTTCAAACAATTCCATATCAGTTTCCTTCCGAATAAAAATCCGCCGGAGGCGGCTTACCTTTCCGGCGGATTCAATTATATCACAAATAGTATTCAAAGAAATCAGCAATTTTTATATTTTTTAAAACGCTGTAATACTTAAGCAAAGCGCCTGCTGCACCTGCTGCACCTATGTAATACCCTGTGTAACTTACCACTCTTGCAGGGTCAATTCTGTCCCATGCTCCGTAAAAACTTCTTCCTTTTTTCTCTTCATAAGAGTCAGAAATAAGCTTATCTGCCGTTCTTTTGGCATATTTCTTATATTTTTCGTCGCCTGTCAAATCATATAAATCCGCAAAATATTCAAGCACACCGGGGCCTCCACAGCAAAGGCACTTGCTTCCCCAGTATCCCCATGAGAGATGCTCAGGAACACCTGACCTTACAAGACCCTCTGCAAGTTTTTTTACCTTATCAAGATATTTTTCATCACCTGTAAGCCGGTATAATTTTTTATAAGGAAAACTTGAGCCTATAGGTCCGCCGCACATTCCAAGGTAAAATCTGTCATCTGCAAATCCGCGTTTTGGATGGTCCTGATAAGGATACAATACAGCTTCATCATCTCCGCTTGCTATTCCGTCAAGATATTCAAAAACTTTTTCTGCTCTTCCAAGATACTTTTTATCTCCGGTTGCCTCATAAAGCACTGCCCACAGATACGCCGTTCCCGCCGAGCCATGGGAAAAATTAACATGGATTGTATCTTCGTCGCCTTCATTCGCAGCCACAAGGTCATACAGATAATAATATGTACCACCGTTTTTGGCAGGGTTAGCAAACTGTTCAATATATTCACCGGCTTTAACAGCTGTCTCAAGATATTTTTTATTACCTGTCTGTTTATAGACCTGCAAAAGATACACTATTCCTCCGGCGTCGCCGACGATATCCCTTGCATCACTCCAGTGTATTTTTTCATCCTCTTCTATTCCTGCTTCAACAAAAGTATCTGCCTGTCTGATTGCGAAATCATAGTATTTCTGTTCATTTGTTTCAAGAAAAAGAGCGTGTGCAAACTGTCCTTCACTGATTGGTCCGATTTTATAACCAAACGCCCATCCGTAAAGTTTTGAAGCGTGTTCTTTTCCTTTTTCGGCTTCTATCTGTCCCTGTATATTCCTGTAAAAAGAAATATCTTTTTCTTTGGATAAAAGATAATCTGCCGCCAGTTCTGCTTTTTCAAGCCATTTCTTATTCTGCGTTACCTGATACAATCTTAAAAAGAAAAATCCGATACCCGCAGAACCCGCATAAAAACTTGTATCTGATAAAATTGAAGAACCCGTAAGTCCCGGTTGTCCGTCAGGAAATGTCTTCCATATTATTCCTTCTGCCTCGGTTACTTCCTGTTCATTTATCCATTCTGCTGTCTCTCTGGCTGTTTTGAGGTAATCTTCTGTCTCGTATGTCTTAAAAAGATAAGGTATCTTTTTTCCCATATTACGCCTCCTGATATTCAAAAACAGATGTTATTTTTTTACCCGTTTTATCTGAGTAGTATGATAAAAGAGCACTGGCATTACCCGCAGCTCCCACAAATAATCCAAGGTGTGCGTCCACATCCCATGGTTTTACTCTTGTCCATGCGTCATACCAACGGTTTCCTTCGCTGTCAGTATATGCATCATTTAAAAGCTTGTATGCTATTTTGTCTGCATAATCTTTATATTTTTCATTTTCTGTAAGTTTTGCAGCATCAATAAAATGTAAAAGTATACCTGAGGTTCCGCAGCAAATACAGTTATTCCAGTATCCGGCTGAGTGTTTATATGGTACTCCGGCTTCTATCAGGGCTTCTGTAAGGCGGTTATAAAAATCAAGATATTCTTTATCGCCTGTTGCAAGATACAGCTCCCTTACTGTAATTCCGTCGCCAACAGGTCCATGGCAGAAGCCAAGATACGAAACATCATATTTGTTCTCCCCACCTTTAAAGTAAAGGTATGGCACAATTGATGCTTTTTCGGTACTATTGGCAATTTCCTTCAGAAAATTGTATCCCTGTACGGCATATTTTAAATATTCCTCATCCTTTGCTGCTTCGTAATATTTTGTAAGAAGGTACACTATTCCTGCCGTTCCATGAGCAAAATTAGGTACAACACCACCTGACGGAACACTTGTAAAATATACGCTTGGGTCAAAGAGTTCAAAATATATTGAATCACCGCTAAACTGCTTTTTTAATGAAAGTATGGCATCAAGAGCTTCTTTAGCATATTTAAGATAATGTCCGTCTTTTGTCTTTTCCGCCAGATATATCCAATATGCAATGACACCACCGTCACCCATGTAATCATACCATCCGTTCCAATGGATACCTTTTTCGTCTCTTACGCTCTGTGTATAAGAATCCTCTGCCAGAGTTTTGGCAAACTGAAGATACCTTTCATCCCCTGTTTTGTCATACAACAGCAATGTGAATATGCCCTGTCCTGACAGTCCGTTATATATGCCGGGATTTACAACATCTTCTTTTTCATAGGTATTTATAAGATATTCTGCCGCATCCTCTGCTTCTTCAAGATATTTTTCAGCACCTGTTAATTCATATAACTGTAAGTAAAAATATCCAATTCCTGCAGCTCCTCCGTAAAGTGAGGTATCTGTCAAAAATGAACTTTCTACCGCATCAGGATCTTTACCTTCGGTTCCGCTTATCTTCCAGTGCTTACCTTTTTCATCCGCAATTTCATATTTTTTTATCCAGCCGGCTGTTTTTTCTGCCGACTCAAGATAGTCGTTAAGTTCGCTTTTTCTGAATACATTTATTAATCTGTCTGCCATGGAAATCACCTCAACATTCTATTTATACTGATTGGTTGATAAATATTTAGTTCCGTCGTCAGCCATGATAATTACAATATTTTTGCCTGCATTTTCAGGTCTTTCTGCAAGTTTTGTAGCTGCTGCAAGCGCTGCTCCTGCAGACTGTCCGAGGAAAATTCCGTCTGTTCTTACAAGCTCTTTTGCTGCATCGTATGCCTCTGCTGCCGATACATCTACGATTTCATCAATTTTTGCCTCAAACTGATTGATAAGAGGAATTATGATATTTCCGCCAATTTCAAGTGGGAAAACACCGTCGATTGTATTTCCTGTGTCATTATTAGCATCAAGTCTTGATTTGACATCAGGCTGTACACCGACTATCTGAATATTTTCATCTTTTTCCTTAAAATATTTGCTGAGTCCTGATATTGTTCCGCCGGTTCCGCCTAATAATACAACGATGTCTACTTTTCCATCCGTATCATCCCAGATTTCAGGTCCTGTTGTTTTATAATGCGCTTCTGCATTATGTCTGTTGCTGCACTGGTCTGTGTAATAGTAACCTCTTTCATCACCGTAGGCTTTTACATCTTCTTCAATTTTAGAAATATCAAGAGCTCCCGTTTCAAGCATTTCCTTAACTCTTGGGCTTATATCGTCAAACCAATATTGCTCCACTCCATATGCATTAAAAATATCTACTCTTTCTTTTGATACACCATTCTCAAGGAATGTAACAAATTCATGACCCTTTGCATGTCCGAATGCTGCAAGTGCAATTCCCGTATTTCCACTGGTGTTATCTACAATTGTCTGTCCTTCTTTTAACAATCCGGCTTTTTCAGCTTCTTCAATCATATTAAGGGCAGCTCTGTCTTTGATACTTCCTGACGGATTAAAATATTCAAGTTTTCCTAACAATCTTGCCTTTAAATTGTGTTTCTTTTCATAATTGCCCAACTCTACAAGTGGTGTGTGTCCAACTAACTCTGTAATACTTTTATAAATCTTTCCCATTCTTTCATCCTCCTTATTCCTACTATGTCTGTAGGTTTTGTTGGATTAAAAATACCACATTGCAACTTGTTTGTATAATTCCTTTATTCTATTTTCTGTTATAGGTTTTGTTTATAGCAAAAACAGGCGGCCATATGACCGCCTGTGAGGAAAAAATATATAATGATGTAGATAGTACGCTATTCCGTTGTGCCCTGCATTGCATCATAGTCTACCTCTCCGGTACGGACTTTAATAACATTGCGGACATCATATACAAAGATTTTGCCATCTCCTATATGTCCTGTATAAAGCACATCCCTGGCAGTATTGACAACCGTTTCCACAGGTACTTTTGCAATGACAATTTCAACCTTGATTTTTGGAATAAGGTTAATATCAACCTGGGTACCACGGTAAAAGTCTGTCTGCCCTTTCTGCATTCCGCAGCCCACTACCTGGCTGACAGTCATACCTGTTACTCCGATTCGGTTCATTGCCTCTTTAAATGCCTCAAATCTTGAACGCTTCATAATAACTTCCACTTTGGAAATTGAAGAAGCCTGCTTTGTCTGTGTGCTGTTGTCAAGAGTTATAGGTACAAGTTTTTCATGCTCTGATGTCTTAGACGGACCGCTCTGAAGAATTTCAGTATAACTGTTGGTAACAAAATCGCCATATGCACTGTTAAGACCATGTTCCCTGTTATCAAGTCCCTCAATCTCTTCTGCTGCACTGACACGAAGCCCTGAAGTATGTTTAATTAAAGTAAATGCAAGTCCCATAATCACAAGGACAAATACCACGACAACCGCAGAACCAAGAAGCTGTGTTAAGAAAAAGTCTGCATTGCCGGTATAAAAAAGTCCTTTTGTCTTTGAAAAAAGTCCTGCAAGCAAGGTTCCAAGGATTCCACAGAAACCATGAACGCCGATTGCTCCTACGGGGTCATCTATTTTCAATACTTTGTCCACAAACTGTATTGCAATTATTGAAAATACTCCGGCAAAGATTCCTATAAGGCAGGCAGTCAAAGGTGTGTACTGGTCACATCCGCAGGTAATTGCAACAAGTCCCGCAAGAATGCCGTTTATCGTCATGGAAATATCTGCTTTTCTGTAACGGATTTTGCTTGTGATCATAGCTGCCACCGCTGCAATTCCGGCTGATAAAATTGTATTTAAAAATACGTTACCGACTTTATCAGCTACACCTGATGTAATAACCGAACCTCCGTTAAAACCAAACCAGCCAAACCAGAGAATCATGATACCAAGTGCCCCAAGGATTATATTGTGGCCGGGTATTGCCTTGCCTCGTCCATTCTTGTCATATTTATCAATACGGGGACCGACTATTTTTGCACCCATAAGTGCTGCCATACCACCAACGGTATGAACAACGGTTCCGCCTGCAAAATCATGGAAACCAAGCTTTGAAAGCCAGCCTCCGCCCCATATCCAATGTCCTACAATCGGATATACAAACATTGATATAATTACGCTGTATATGCAATATGCCGAAAATTTAGTTCTTTCTGCCATTGCCCCGGAAACAATTGTTGCTGCCGTAGCACAGAAGGTAATCTGATAAAATACGAAGCTGCAAAGAGATACCCCGTCAGGTAAAAGGGATGTATAGTCATCTCTGATAAACAAATCAAGATTTCCGATAAAACCGCAATTTTTACCAAACATAAGTCCAAATCCGATAAAGAAGAAAACCGGAGCACCTATACATATATCAATTATGTTTTTCATTACAATATTACCTGCATTTTTGGCTCTTGTAAAACCTGTCTCAAGCATTGCAAAACCTGCCTGCATGAAAAAAACCAAGGTTCCGCAAATCAACAGCCAGACTGTATTTAATGATGTCATACTTTTCTCCTCCTATCTTGATTCTCTTGTATATGGCTTGCCATTTGCCTTAGGCTCTGAACCCGGCTTCATAAAGAATGAAAGCACTATGAGGGTTGCAAGGTAAGGAAGCATCTGTAAAAACTGATAAGGTATCGCATTACTTACAACCTGGAGTCTTAACTGCAAAGCGTCAAGAAATGCAAAGAATATACAGGCTAAAAGCACACCCTTAGGTTTCCACTTACCAAAAATAACTGCAGCAAGAGCTATATATCCTCGTCCTGATACAATACCGTTTACATAAGATGATATATATACGGTTGTAAGATATGCACCGGCAAGTCCGCAAAGGGCACCATTAACAGAACATGCGAAATATTTTTTCTTGGTAATATTGATACCAAGTGTTTCTGCTGCCCTCGGGAATTCACCTACCGACCTAAAAGCAAGTCCTGATTTGGTTTTATAAAGATAAAAACCTATAACAAGTGTCATAACAACAGCAATAATAAGAACCGAATAATTATCTGCCGTTACCGACTGCATGATTCCTGCCTGTTTTTTTGATACTGTTGTATATACAAGCGATGCTATGGCAAGTCCCAGAATATTCATGGCATTTCCCACTATTACCTGGTCTGCATTAAGATTAATTGTAAGGAAAGCATATATCATATTTACGCCCCATCCTGCCACAACGCCTGCAAGCATACCAAGATATGGATTTTTCGTAAAATATGAAGTAATAAAACCTACAATCGCACCCACTGACATAATGCCTTCAAGTCCGATATTGGTAAGTCCGCATCTTTCTGAAAACATCTCGCCTGTCGCTCCCAGTAACAACGGAGGAAGCATACGCATGGTTGCTATCAAAAGACCCGTAAGAAACGTTAAAGTGAATATATTATTCATCTGCCTTACCTCCTTTGAATTTTGATTTAAAGAACTGCTTAAACTTATCTTTTTCTACTAATACACTTCCGCCTACTACAAAGAATATAATTATTGCCTGAATAATACTTGCAATAGAAGACGGAACATTTGTCATAAGTTCCATTGAATTAGAACCTACATTTAATGCCGCATAAAACAGTGCCGCAAGAACAGTTCCTATAGGATGAAGCTGACCTATCAGTGCTATGGCAATTCCGTCAAAACCATAGTCTGCACAGAAACCGCTCTGTATTCTGAACTGGGTACCGAGAAGTTCAATGGTACCTGCCAGACCGCCGATTGCTCCTGAAATTGCTATGGACAGTATCAGATATTTTTTTACCGGAATACCGTTACAGTCAGCTGCCACAGGATTAATTCCTACAGCCCTGAATTTTACTCCATAAGAGGTTTTATAAAGCACATACCATATAAGTGCCGCTACAAGTAATGCGATTATAATTCCTATGTGAACTCTTGTTCCCGGAATAAGATTGGCAAGTCTTACCGCCTCAGCAACTTTTTCAGTCTGGGGAATCTTGCTGTTTGTTGCTGCAAGAGGATACGTATATAGGTAACTTGCAAGGTAAAGTGCTATGTAGTTCATTAAAAGTGTACTTACAATTTCATTTACATTCCTGAATGCCTTTAACGCACCGGCTATAGCACCCCAAAGAGCACCCACTACCATGCCTACAATAATTGCACCTATTGTAATAAGCGGTGCAGGAAGATTAGCAAATGTTTTTACAAACCATGCCGCACTTATCGCTCCCATTATGAGCTGTCCGTCAACACCTATCGTCAGCACGCCGCTTTTATAAGCAAAAGTAATTGCGAGCCCGCAAAGTATAAGGGGAACTGAAATTGTAAGAAGCTCGCATATACTGTTTCCTGAGCCAAATGCTCCTTTAAACATATAACCATAGGCTTCAAAAGCATTGTTTCCCGTAAGTTCAATTATGATAATTCCAATAATAAGTGCAAACAAAACCGACACTATGGGAATGGCTATTTTCTGAATTGTTTTAGTTATTGATGCTTTCATATTCTTTACCTCCCATCATTGCTGAGATTTTGTCCATATCCGGGGTACTTCCGGATATTTCACCCATTATTTTTCCTTCAAACATAACTATAATCCTGTCTGAGATTTTAATTACTTCGTCAATATCTGCCGATACAACCACAACGCCAATGCCTTTATCCCTGGCTTCGATAAGGCTGTTATGGATAAAATTAGTTGCACCTATATCAAGTCCTCTTGTAGGATGCATTGCCACGATGAATTTAGGATTTCTTTCAAGTTCCCTTGCTAAAATTACTTTCTGCTGGTTTCCACCTGAAAGATTTCTCGCTTGTTCCTCTATTGATGAGCAGCGTATATCATATTTTTCCTTCATTTGATTGGAATACTCTGTTATTTTTTTACTAAGTAGGAATTTGCCATGACCCTTTGAAAACCTCTTTTTCTCAAGGTCTTTAAGTACAATGTTATCTTTGATGTTCATATCTCCTATAAGTCCCATCTTATTACGGTCTTCCGGAATATGTGCAAGTCCGTCATTTATAAAATCAATAACCTTGAAATCGTTTGCATTCTTTCCGTCATAGATTCTCGTTCCTTCCGATGGCTTTGCTATTCCTGTAAAAATCTCTGCCAACTGGCTCTGTCCGTTTCCGTCAACTCCGGCTACCCCAAGAATTTCACCTTTATGTACTTTAAGGCATATATCTTTTAATCCGCTGTGTTTGCTTTCCTTGTGGTAAGATACATCTTTTAATTCATAGATTAATTCGTCATCCGAATCAACATGCTTCTTCTCATAAGTTCTGGTAATAACTTTTTCGCCAACCATCAGATTAGCAAGTTCCTGTGGGCTATAGTCCTTGGCATTAACAGTTGTAATTGTCTGACCTCGTCTGAGTACCGTAATCTTATCCGAAATCTGCATTACCTCTTTCATTTTGTGTGAAATGAAAATAACGGATTTGTTATTGGCTTTTAATTTTTCGATAATCTTAAATAATCCTGCCGCTTCTTCATCCGTTAAAACCGCGGTAGGTTCATCTAATATGAGTAATTCTGCATCATTGTATAACGCCTTGATTATTTCAACTTTCTGCTGCATACCCACCGACAGATTGCTTACTTTTTCATTAATGTCAACCTGTAAATCATAGGCTTTTTCTATTTCCATAACCTTTTTGGTTACTGCGGTTTTGTTAAGAAGTTTTCCTTTCTCTTCAAGTCCGCAGAGCATTATATTTTCAAGTACAGTCATGGCTTCAATAAGCATAAAATGCTGATGAACCATTGCAATACCTATATTTCTTGCTGTTAAAGGCGAATCCATATGCCATTCACAATCCTTATAAATTATTTCTCCGGATGTCGGCTGGTATAATCCGCAAAGAATATTCATAAGTGTACTTTTTCCGGCACCGTTTTCGCCTAAAAGTGTATGTACTTCGCCGTCACCAACTTTTAAATTGACATCTTTTAATGCATAGAAATCACCGAATTTTTTTGTTATTTTAATCAATTCAAGCATATGCATTCTTCCTTTCTTATCATTATGGTATATGTGATGACAAAGTCCGTATTCTATACAGGCTCTGTCATCACTTTTTCTCAATTATTTTGCATAACTGTCACAATCAATTTCACCGCTCTTGATTTTATTGATTACATCATTAACCTTAGCCTGCTTATCCGCATCAAAGAAATCTCCGAATACACCAAGGCTGCATGTACCGCCGTCTTCAAATCCTGCGATATAATATCCGCCTTTAAATGTGCCGTTTGCCGCTGTTTCCATTGCATGATAGATAAGAGCTTCATTACTCTGGATAATACTTGTTACCGTAATATCGGGAGCTGTATCGTGGGACTCTGAAGGCTGTGCGATAAAGTATACGTTATCTGCTGACTGGCAGGCTTCTCTTACACCTGCATCAACACCTGATGCAAATGAGAAAATAACATCTGCTTTATTGGTTGAAATCATTGATATACCTATTTCTTTTCCCTTTGCAACGTCTGTCCATGAACCACTCATTACTGATGTAAATTTGATGTCAGGGTTAATATATTTTGCACCGGCTTCCATTGTCTTGCTTGCTTTAAGGATCTCGTCTGATTCCTCACCGCCGACAAATCCAACTGAACCGTTTTCTGACTGGAGTGCTGCAATTACTCCGGCTACAAAACCGATTTCAGGATTGTTCTGTGACATTGACAATGCATTATCCGCTGTATATGTTCCGTCAATTGCTGCAAAATCTACATCGGGATAATCAGGTGCGATTTCCGAAAACGCATCCGAAAGGTCTGTATCAGGTGAAATAATAAGGTCAACTCCTGCATCACAATACTGTTTTACGGTAGATGTCATATTCTCAAGTGACACATTTTCCACTTCAAAAGTCTTAATATTATCAAATTTTTTCTCTGACGCTTTAAAGCCTGCATAACAGCTTGAGCCCCAGCCGCCGTCTTCAAACGGACATGCTGAAATGTATGCTACTTTAAAAGTATCTGACGAACCTGAACCATTAGATCCGCTACTTCCGCATCCTGTTAAACCTGCTATAACAAGTGTTGCTGCTGAAATTCCTGCCACAATTTTACTTAATAATTTTCTTCTCATAGTTTCTTCCTCCTGTATGTGTTGTTATTCGCTGATTGGTTTTGTTATATATTTTCTATGCATCTCTCTTCGACGCATCCAATCCGTACCTTGTTTTGAAGCCATTTTAATGACCTCACGTTCATCTACTTTTGTAGCCTTTCCATCCTTTACGAGGATGTCGCCCTGAACCATTACCGTATTTACATTGCTTCCATTCGCGGAATATACGAGATTCCACAACAGATTGGTGTCATCTCCGTCCCAGTAAACCGGCTGTAAATTAGGACTCATGCAATCAACGAGAATCAGATCCGCTGATTTACCGGCTTCTATTGAACCGATTTCTTTTTCCATTCCAAGGGATTTTGCTCCATTAATTGTTGCCATCCTTAACATCTCTTTTGCACCAAACATAAGTGCATCACAATGGGTTGCTTTCTGTAAAAGTGAACCTATTTTCATTTCCCTGAAAAGATCCATGCTGTTATTGTCTATCGGTCCGTCAGTTCCAAGTGAAACATTGACGCCCGCTTCTTTCATCATCGGTATTCTTGCAACTCCACATCCTAGCTTTGCCGCCGATGCCGGGCAATGGGCGAGGCTTGTTCCTGTGGCTGCCATTCGTTTCATATCTTCACTTCCAACCCATACGCAATGGGCTAAAAGTGTATGTTCACCAAGAATTCCTCTTTCCTCAAGAACTTCTATCGTTGATTTACCGAATCTTTTATGTATTGTCTGTTCTTCTTCCATCTGTTCACAGCCATGTGTGTGAATACCTACGCCATATTCCTTCTGGCATCTCACTGCGTCTTTATACATCTGTTCACTGCAATAGAACAGATCCTCAAGTCCCATCCACACTCTGATACGTCCGTTATATGACATGTGATGACTTTTAATTAATGCTTCATTAGTCTCCGTTGTATCAAAGAATGTATATGGTAAAACATCTGCCGCATAAGGTGCACAATGTAATCTGATTCCAAGTTCTCCTGCTGCTTCTGCACACCTGTCCATAAAACGGTACATATCCATTATTGTGGTTGTTCCGTTTTTCAGACATTCAAGGTAACAAAGCCTTGCCGCATGGTAAGCATCCTCTTCCATACATGCCCTATGCTCCAGATCATATACCGGAAGCCAGTCAACCATTCTCTGGTTCTCCACAACGCCTCTCATAAGGCTTGAATGGTTATGTGTATCAATTAATCCCGGAAGCAGTGCCATCTCGCCTTTGCAATCGATTATCTCATCTGTATCCTCGGGAATCTTAACTTCCTCCGAACTGCCAACTGCCGTAATCTTTTCTCCGTCTATAATGACTGTTCCGTTTTTAATTATCCTGTCCTGTTCATTAACAGTAAATATAATTGCATTTGTAATTGCTCTTTTCATATCGTTCCCTCCTAATTATCCCAATATCCAAAATGTACTTCGGCAGCCTTTTCTGCCAATGAATCAAATGGGCCTTCAACTTTAATTTTTTTCTGACCCTTTGCGAAAACTTCTTTGCAGGTCATTGTAAATGTAGGATTCTGTTCATGGCTTCCTGTCATCTGAAGGAGTCTTTCTTCTGTCATTGCATATACAACTCTTCCCACATTGCCCCAGTAAACAGCTCCTGCACACATTGGACAAGGTTCACAGGTTGTATATAGAGTACAGTTCCAAAGAAATTTTTTATCGTACAGCTTTGACGCTCTTTCCATAATCACTGTCTCTGCGTGGCCTGTACATCTTTTTTCTGTTATTTCAACATTTCCCTGTTCCAGAATTATTTCTCCGTCGCCGTCAACCAGAACACAGCCAAAGGGTGTATTTCCACCGGCTCTCGATTTTCTTGAAACTTCTATAGCTTTTTCCAAATAATATTCATCTGACTTCCACATATCGTTCCCTCCTGCAAGATGTTTTTCAGCAAAAAAGGCGTTACACCGATGATTTCTCATCAATATAACGCCTTTGTTAATCTTTTTTTTATTTATGAGCATATATTAATCTTAAAAGAGCTTGATTTCAATATACATTTTGTATAAAATATAAATATATTTTTTTACATTTTGTATATACGGAGTAAGTTATGGATTTAAAGAAATTTCTTGAACTTCCTGCAACAGGGGACTTCAGGCTTTTAAACAAAATAGATAATATTACGGATATTCCGGTTGAAAACATATCCCTTCTTGAGCCTCCGGTTGAAAAATTCGTCCGCAGGCATGAAATTATCCTTTCACAGGCTCTTACTGTAAGAGACAATGAAACTGATCTTAAGCAGTTTATTGAAGAATTATACCTTGCCGGTGCTTCTGCGGTTGTATTTGCATTTCCGAGGAATGATTTTCATATGTTGGACAATATATTGCCCATATATTCAGCTAAGAATTTTCCTATTCTCAGCATGGACTGGGACCACCTTTTTTCGGAAGTAGTTGAAGAGACTTTAAAAGAAATATGGAAAAACGAAAATGAAATACAGACCTACCTTGAGGCACTCCAGCGTGACCTCCTTAATCATTTCATTCAAGGGAAATCCCTTGAGGATGCAGCCGAGGTCTGCTACAAATATCTCGGAAGCGATATCGTTATCCTTGACATCAACCATAAAATTGTTGGACGTAATTCCATAATCAGGCGTTTGTCCCCGGCAGGATACCTCAAATCGAGAACAGGTGAAATCAAGAGACTTGAGATTGCCAACTCCGGCAGACAATATGGCTTTCTGCTTCTTGACAATACAGTCTTTGATCTTAATTTTCACTCTGCTTCTGCCGTCCAGTGTATAAATACACCCCTGACTTTATGGTTTGACAGGGAATACGCCATTATGGCATCAAGAATGAAATCCAAAGAAGATTTTATCTGGAAACTGGCACACCATGAATTTGAATCCTTATCAGAGGTCTGCTCAAAAGCTGAACTTCTTGAACTTGATATCAGTGGAAATTTTAACTGCATCTTAGCCAAGGTATCCACTTCTGATTTTAATGTTGAAGGTCAAAGCAATGTTTTCATTGAGGAACTGGCCCTTAAAACAGCCTTGGATTACAAGCTTAAATGTCTCGTTTCTCTTCAGCACGATATTCTTGTAATTTTACTTGAAAATATAAACGAATCCAATACAAGGAATCAGATTGAAGATTATATTGCTTCTTTTGAAAAAAACTGTGAACAGAATATTTCTGCCACAGCTTTTCTCTGGGGATATGATTCCATGGGACGTCCTGTTGACACCCTGAATCTTGGTTATAAAAATGCACAAAAAGCGCTTAAATTCTGTATTGATTCAGACGGAGCAATCCACTGTAAATGTTTCCAGTTCTCTATTTCAGAAAAGATTATAAGTCTTTTAAGAAATGACGAAGAAATCAGACTTACAGCTTCAAATATTTTAAATTCTTTAAAAAACTACGATACCATCCACAATTCCGACTATACAGATACTTTAAAGACATACATAAAAGCCAATTACAATATCAGCGAAGCCGCGCGGCTTTCAAATCTTCATCGTCAGTCGCTTATATACAGACTTGACAAAATAGAGGCACTTACCGGTCTCTCCCTTAAAAACCATGAGGATTTGTTTACACTTGAGTTATGCCTGATGATGTGATAAAGTCTTCGTTTTTCAGTTTTTATTTATCCTTATCCATATACCTGAATGCCTCTGCAAGCTCCAGTTCCGATATTCCGAGTGAAGAAGCTATTTCAGCTCTGCTCATACCTTTCTTTTCAAGGTTACGGCTTAATGTTACCCATGATTTATATTTGTCCTTTAATTCTTCTTTCCTGCCTTCTTTCCTGCCTTCTTCAATTAATCCTTCAAAAGCTTCACACATGTTAAGTTGCTCCTTTCCGTCAATAAATACATAATTGCTGTTTGTAAGTTCATTAATCAATGTTACCGTACTTTTGGTTAAGTCCGGCTTATATTTCTCGTTGTATCCCTTAAGTGCCTCTGTGCTTTTACTGTATTTCACATAGGCAATAACATCTTTAAGTTCTGTTTTGAACTTTTCAAGATCTTCTTCTTTTACAGCTCCGGGTTCAAACAGGTGCATCCTGTAATCCTGAATATATCCTCCAAGTCCGTTATCTTCAAGCCATTTGACCGTATCCTTATCAAACATGTCTTTTACGCTTAAAGGCTGGTTCCATTTATCGGCTTTCCAATACATTACAATCGTGATAATTGGCTTTATCTGAATCTGCACGCCTTTGTTACTCTTTACCTGTCTTAAATATTCCCTTACGTCATATTCCATTATACGAAGCGGCATTGTGTAATCCTCAACGGACTGGTGTTCAATGGCAAACAGGCAGTATATGGCATCATCTACTTCAACTATTTTTGCCGAATCCCTCAGCCTTGTATCTGCCTTTACATTTCCGTTTTCATCTTCCACATGCTGGGTTTCTATATCTATGGTACGCATCCTTTCAGGTGTTACCACACTCTTTCCGTCATACAATATTGCGTTAATTGCATCCGCAAATATGTCCGGAGTAAAGTAATTCTTTAATAAAATGTCTTTCTGTCCTATTACAATCTCTTCCTTTCTTTTCTTAAATAATAAAACAGAAGCATTATAAAATTTTAACCTATATTATCCTTAAACATTATAACATTGTATCTATTGAAAAAAAACCCCTCGAGGAATTTATTTATTCTCTCAAGGGGTCTTAATATTACCAGTCTGCACCCGGACACATTGTTAAAAATACATACTTATCTTTAACCTTGATTACAGGTTCGTTAGCTTCTGTACAGATGTTCCAGCGTGGGTTCGCCGACTTTTTCAGCTGTGCTGCAAGTGCTTCTGCATCATCCGTTTCAAAAATATATGAAACGTATGGAATTGAACCAATAACAGGTGCAATTTCATATCCATTTTTAAAACCTTTGATGTCCTCATCGAATCCCATCAATAAACCTTCTTTGACTTTATTTACTTCACAATCATATCCACCAACCGGAGCGATTAATTTTGCTATTTCTTCAATGTCTGTTCCTTTGTCAATCCCATCTTCAAAAATAGATACAATCTTTTTTTCAATTTCTGCCGAATCCATATCGTCAGAACCTGAATTATCGCCCTCTGATCCGGTTGTAGGATTATCTGTAGTATCTGTTACTGATTCCTTTGTGTTATCAATTGTTGTCTCACCGTTGCTGTCAGACTTTGAACATCCAAACAGTCCCACTGCCATTGTTAAAATAATAATACCTGTAAATAATTTTTTCATAATTTTCTCTCCTTAACTTTTTTAATTAATTTTCCTGTAAGTTTTTTTATAAGATATAAAATATATGCTGCCACTATGAGGCATATCGCAGTAATCAGAAACGTAATAAGTTTTTGTCCGGTTGCTTTATAAATCCCGGTTTCAAGTTTAAACCCGAAAATCATCTGCAGACCGTATAGTTCCAATGTAAGCCTGCCTATAAACTGCATCGGAAGATTTCTGATTGATACGTGTGATGAAATATAATCCCAAAGTAATATCAGCGATATTACAAAAGGAATTGCAATAATATAATACATTTCAAAGAAAGGTTTATTCAGTCTTTCAATGCTGCCATATCTGTAAAGCAGATAAGAACCTGCAATTAATCCTGCAATTATTACAGGAAGTCCGGATTTTTTTAACAAAAAGTTTCTGATTTCTTCATAATACATACCGATAAAAATTATGGGCAGTCTGTTTACCAGTACAAAAACAGCTCTGTTTCCAAGGACATCCTTACATAACACACCAAGTAACAGCCAGCCAAGTATCATCCCAAAAAACGCCTTTAATCCAAACCGTTTTTTTAATTTTATCAAAAAAGGTGCTATGAGATATATAAGCATTATGGCAACAAAGAACCATAAAAAGGAGCCTCCTCCTCTTTTGAAAAATTCAATGCCTGAAATTACCTTGAAAAATCTCGGATATTTCCATTTCTCGTAAAAGCCTGCCACAACAGCAAACAATACAAATGGAATATATATTGACAGCAGCCTGTTTCCCACAAACTTCCAATATTCAATTCTATCTCTATGTGCCAATGAATACGCTGACACAAAAAAGAAAATATCCACGCCTATATATGCTGCCCGGTAGATTACTAACTCTGCTTTTAATCCTGAAAAAGGGATATAAAAGTGGAAAATCATAATCAGAAGAGCCGCCAGCCCCATAATTGATTTTTTACATTTCACTTTTTGCTTAATCCTTTCTTATAAAAAACTGATAATGTCCATCCGGAAAGGCCACAATACATATCTCATCATCCATATTATACTCATTATAGTAATAAACCTTACATATTATATTTTTTTTACCTGCCTTTACAGTTATTGACCCCATTTCATCACCAAGGTCGCTTTCATCCGGTTGTTTCATCTGAACCGATATCACTGTACTCGCATCATCAACAAGATTATATTCTGAACACTGTTGTACCACGGGAGCGCAATATATTTTATCGTCCAATGAAAATTCTATAAGCGAATATGATACTTGTGGCTGCTGTTGTTTTCTTACTTTATTTCCAATCATAAAGCTTATGCCTGTTATTAATATCAGACTTGCTGCTGTCACAATCCACTTAATGACATTAGATGGTTTACGGACTGTTTTTCCCGCCGCTTCAATCATATCAACGTCAATATCATTCATAGCTTTTAAAAAATCATATGAATTCATATATAATAGCCCTCCTTCTTAAGATATTGTTTTAATCCGTTTCTGACACGGAAAAGAATTGTTTTAACTTTGCCTTCACTGATGCCATATCTGTCTGCAATCTCAGCCACAGAATCCATATACCAGTACCGCCTTATAAATACATTTCTTTTTTCTTTGTGAAGTGTTCTAAGAAAAGAATTTATATAATTTTTAAGTTCTTCGCTTTCTGCATTTGCCGTTGTATCATCGTTTCCTGCAATTATCTCTGAAAGTTCGCCTGTCAGTTCCACAATTGTAGCACTTCTTTTCAGCCTGTTTGATTCTTTATATCGGTCCAGTGCAAGATTTCTGGTTATTTTTGCCAGAAAAGTAAAAAAATAGCCTCGTGGTTCATGAGGAGGTATCGAATTCCATGCGCGCAAATAAGTGTCATTCTCACATTCCTCAGCAATATCCAGGTCATCGCAAATACGGTTGGCAATAGCAACAAGCTGCTTTCCATACTTATCTGCCGTATAAGAAATTGCTCTTTCATCTCTTACAATATAACGGTCTATAATTATTTCATCTTCTATGGGAAGCATCTCCTTTCTTATCCCTTCACTTATTAATACGACATATATTATAAGCAGGTTTCAATTATTTTAAAAAAAGACATATGCCCGGATAGCATATGCCTTTCCATATATTTTAGTATCTTGGTGTCAGCTCTACATACATATCTTTGTACTGTCTTGCACTCTTTTCCCATGACACATCTTTTTTCATATCACGGATGACCATATCATCCCAATATTTTCTGTTTTCAAAATAAAGTGTCTTTGCTCTGTTAATTGTATCGTAAAGAAGCCCTCTTTCATATCTGTCAAATGTAAAACCATTACCTGTATTATCAAACATATTATAAGGCTGGACCGTATCCTTAAGCCCGCCTGTCTCTCTGACAATTGGAATTGTTCCGTATCTCATGGCTATAAGCTGTGTCAGTCCGCATGGTTCAAATCTTGACGGAACTAAAAGAGCATCGCATCCGGAATAGATATTGTGTGCAACATTTTCATCATACGCAATATATGCACAGAAATTACCTTTGTACTTATCTTCATAATAACGGAATGTATTCTCATACCATGAATCACCTGTTCCAAGAACAACAACCTGTGTATGTTCATCCATAATACTTGGAATTACATCATTTACAAGGTCAAGCCCTTTCTGATTGGTAAGACGTGAAATAAGTCCTATTACAATCTTATGGTCATCCACATCAAGTCCCAATGACTCCTGAAGTGTCTTTTTATTAATTTTTTTATTGGCTATGGCTGTTTCTGCATCATAATTTGCCGCCAGGAGTTTATCTGTGGCAGGATTCCAGTTATCGGTATCTATACCATTAACAATTCCTCTGATTTTGTCACTGTGATATCTAAGATGTTCCGCAAGACCCTCTCCATATTCTTCCGTCTGAATCTCCCATGCGTATGTATTACTTACAGTTGTAACTTTGTTGGCATAAGCAATTCCGCCTTTTAACATATTAGCATCAAGCCAGTTCTGAATCATACAGTCTTTATTAAACACATAATCCGGAAGTCCTGACCAGTACTGAATCATCTTTCTGTCATATATTCCCTGGAATTTCAGATTATGTATTGTAAGTACCGCACTTGCTCGTCCAACATTGGTATCCTTAAAACAAGTTCTTAAATAAAGTGGCACTAAAGCTGCCTGCCAGTCATGACAATGTACTACATCCGGAGTCCAGTCCAGATAATTAAGTGCTGCAAGGGATGCTTTTGCAAAAAAGCAGAACTTAGGAATATCATCAATAAGGTTGGTATATGGATTGCCCCATGAAAAGAAATCATCATTGTCAATAAAATCATATACAACTCCGTCTTCCTGATATTCCATAATACCTACATAATACTGTCTTCCGTCAGCACAAAGGTTCATATAAAAAGAACCTCTGTATTCCATTTTCTCCTGATATTTCCAAGGAATGCATTTATATCTTGGAAGTATTACCTTAACATCCAGATTAAGTTTGGCTAAGCTCTTAGGAAGTGCGGACATTACATCTCCAAGTCCTCCGGTCTTGGCAAATGGGTAACATTCAGAACCTATAAAAGCGACACTTCTTCGTGGTCCCAAATCAACCGGTGCAGCCGGAATATTTTCCGTAACAACAGGCTCTTGTGTAACAGGAATATTCTCTGCTGCAACAGGCTCCGCAGCAATCTCAGCTTTTTTTGCTGTTGTTTTCTTTGTGGTTGCTGTTGTCTTAGCAGTTGTTTTTTTCGCTGTACCGGTTGTCTTAGCTGTTGTTTTCTTTGCTGCCGTTGTTGTCTTAGCAGTTGTTGTCTTAGAAGTTGTTTTTTTCGCCGTACCGGTTGTCTTAGCGGTTGTTTTCTTTGCTGTCTCAGTTGCTTTTTTAGGTGCTAAAACTTCTTCGTTCGTCACCTTTACTTCTGTTAAGTTATCTTTAACTCCCGAATTAGTTGCACTTTTTTTATTATCCATACCTATCTCCAATCTGTAAAATAATATTATTCCTATATACTATTCTAACAATAAAGCAATTTTAGTTCAACAAAAACCTTTTTTCCACAGAAATACTGTCTGTTAATATCATAATTTCCTAATTTCATACTATCATCCCCCATTTTTATAAATTAACCTTGAAGACCGTTTGTCTGTCTAATCATATCTTCCACAACAATGTCATAGATTTCACCAACTGAATTACAGTATTCAAGTATTTTCCAAGGCTCATTAGTATGAAAATGTATTTTAACCAATTCTTCGTCTCCTGCGGCTATCAGACTGTTTCCTTCAAAATGTTCCGTTATATAGTCGGCAATTTCATCTTCATCCAAATCCTTGTCTCGCCTGTCAATTAATAACTGTGTGTCATACCTGTATGCAAACTGGTCATCCTCTGCATCTATTGAATTAATTCCCATTTTTAAAACCTCCATAGTTTTTGAATTATATTTTATCTGTTTTTTCTAATTTTAGTAATTGTATTTTTTTATCAAGACCTCCTGCATAGCCCGTTAAACTGCCGTTTGTGCCCACTACTCTGTGACAGGGAATAATTATCGAAATCGTATTATGTCCAACCGCACCGCCTACAGCCTGTGCTGACATTTTCGCAATGCCTTTTTCCTTAGCTATTACATTGGCAATCTCACCGTAAGTCATTGTTTTACCGTAAGGAATAGTAAGCATAATCTCTGCTACCGATTTTCTAAACGGTGTACCTGTAATTAAAATCTTTGGTGTAAAATCAGGTTCTTTTCCACTAAAATAAATATCAAGCCACCTTGATGTATCATCAAATATATCAAGGTCTTTTTCTGTACATTCTTCCTTGATGGAATCAGCAAAATATTTTTGTCCTTCAAACCACAAGCCTATCAATGCAGTTCCTTCACTTGCCATTGTTATCCTGCCGATAGGTGAATTGTAATAATTTGTGTAAATCATAAATTTATATTTTTTTCTTATTCAAAAATAAATATAACAGTCATCTAAAAGTCAAATATTATTAAAATGTAAATAATACCTACATACATAAGACCTGCCGGAATTAAATCTATTTATCCGGCAGGTCTTTTATCTTGATTCATCCTTTAGGAATCTGTCCGTCAACATACAGAATGTGATTTACTAACCATTCCGTCAGATATTCCAGAATATCCATTATCTGTTTGTCCTGGTCTTCTGTCTCACTTTTATGCGAATCAATAAATTCATCTAATTTAGATATAAATTCCTGATGCTGGATTTTCTGTGTAAAAAGTTTTTTATAGTTTATGGATTCCATGTAGTTTTCTTCATCCGTAAAATGCTTTTCCGTGTAATCACGCAGCTTTATGAGAATTGCCTCGATTTTATCATATTTATCCGGTGTAAATTCATCATTAAGCAGTTCATAAGCTTCATCTGCATATTTAAAAAGCTGCTTATGCTCCTCATCAATCATTTCAATTCCTATGTAATACTCCGGTTTCATTTCGTACATATCAAAAACCTCCTTCGACATTACCTTAATTCGTGTATTCCAAGGTAATCATCCACTTTATCTGTCACTCTAAGAATAGCACAATCCTTGTTAAAAATCCACCTATGCTTTAGATTTCAAAAACGTTTCCAAATCATTTATATTTTTCTCATTCTGTTGGCGAAGCTCCGGCACCAATATCTTTACGGTTTTAAATTTCAGCTTAATCTTTTTTCTTTCATTTGAAAATACAATGAATACCGATAAATTACCAAATATGCTTCTTTTTAATTTGATTTTCTTTGCATTCATAAGGTAAAAATAGAAATCATTTTCTCCCTTAATATCCCTGTTATGACAGAGTATTCTGTCTCCGTCTGTTATTGCTAAATATCCGGGAAATGAACCACTGTTCAAAAATAATCCAGCATTGGAATATACCACTGCAACAGCCACTATTACATTTTCTCCCGGCATTAAATACCGTGAATACCATTTTTTCATACTCTCATCATCTAATTTTTCATATGCAGCCATAATAATGTTCCTTTCATACAACTTTACTATATTGAATCACAAAATTTGTTCATTGACAACTCAATTTCCATAAAAACATTTATATAAAAATTTTGATTGTGTATATCCTAAGATATCTCCATTACCAAACTCTTTTTGTTTATATCAAATCCTCACTTTTTCTTTTATCTGTACATTAATATTTCTTCGATATTTAAAGCAATGTTAATATTGCCGGACAATAATATGTTGTATTTCTAACTTTTTCATCTTTCTTCAAAATTCCTTTATCAACAAATTCATCTAACATATTATATAAAGTGCCTTTGCTACCTGGTAAAATTTCTTGAACCTGTTTTGCTTTAAACATGGGTTTCTTAAAAATCTCATCCAAAAGCATAATTGCATATTTAGAACTCATATCAGACACACATATTTCTTTGAAATGGTTGTACATATCCAACATTGTCTTTGCCTTCATAGTATTTATCTCAGCTTGTTCAATAACACCCTCCAAAAAATACTTAATCCATGTACCATAATCATTATCCCTGGAAACAGCTGCAAGTTTTTGAAGATATAGATTTCTATCCTTCTCAAAATAAGCACTCATATAAAATGTTGGAACCGGCAACATATCTCGATAGTACAAAAACAATGGAATTAACAGTCTTCCAATCCTACCATTTCCATCTTTGAATGGATGAATCATTTCAAATTGACAATGCAATAATGCAGCCTGCACCAGCAAGTCAACTTCCTCATAATGAATATAGTTTTCTAAATTTGCCATATAGTCCAGTGTCAATTCTGGAGGAAGTGGTGTAAAAGTAATCTCATTTGAATTTCCAATATAATTTTGTTCAGATTTGAATTCACCGGGACTTTTAGTCTTTCCCCTTACATTATCCAATAAAATCTTATGCATATCCTTAATTAAACGTACGCTTAACGGAAGTTTATGTCTTCCCTCCTCCGTATCATCTGACATTGTAGACATCTTATCTAATGCATAAAATAAAGCACTTCTATAATTCATTACTTCCTGCATTTCATCTTTGGATACGTGAACTTCATTTCCAGCGTCATAGTTAATAAAATCTTCAATTGTAGCATGTGTTCCCTCAAGTTTTGATGACAGGACCGCTTCTTGGGACATTAAAGGTGTGATAAGTAACATAGGATTAATTGTATTTAACAAAAATCCTCTATATGCACCCATTGCATTATTCGCCTTAGATATAAGCTTTATTATTTCACAATCATATAAAACTTCAGAAAGCTCAACAGGCAATTTTTCAGGTATATGTGGTTTCGGCACTATTTTATAAATCTCCTCAAAATTCATTATGCATTTCACTCCTTTTCTTTAGTGCATTTTTTGTATTAATCCACAGCACTTGTTAGTATAAGGAAAGCATCATTTTTATACTAACAATAATATAGTTCATTTTCTTTCCTTTTTTTGAACTATATCATTCTTTAGTTCAAAAATTCATTTATTTTTGTACCAATTATATTATATAGTTTAAAAAATTACAATTTATTGAACTAAAAAATTTGTTCATTGACAAATCAATTTCCATAAAAACGTTTATATAAAAATTTTGATTATGTATATTCTAAGATACCTCCATTACCAAACTCTTTTCGTTTGATACTGAAAGAATACTTTTGTATTTATCTTCAATCCCATAGCTGTTGCTAATATAACGTTTCAATTCCTTTTTTGTGTAATGAGGAATAATAATCCCGTCAAACAACCCTAAACCGGAAAAATCTGTCATACCAACGTTATTTTTATCAAAGTCTTTTATCTCCTCAACACTCACGCCTGCAATAGCTGCGCCTGCACTGCAACCGGTATATATTTTGTTTCCCGTCTTAAATCCTTCTTTGATTATACTATCCAACCCTCTTTCTCTTAATATGGATAGCTTCTCAAACGTGTTGCCTTCTCCGCAATAATAGATATCACATTCCAAAACTTCCAAGTTACTCATTTGATGTCCTGATAAAATTATATTTTCCTCTTTAAATCCCAAATTAACGCATGCCGTCACAAGCATTGATTCCGTGTAATAATGTGGTTCATGAAATAAAAATATCTTTTTGTCCTCTAATTCATAAGACCCAAGCTCTTTACCAATAAGCTTTTGTCCCTCTTTGGTTGTAAGCCCATACGAAGTAAATATCAATTTATTTTTCATACACAATCACCATCTCTTTCGGTTAAGATAGCATCTTTTAAGGTTGCTTGTCTATATTCGATTGTCACAGACTATCACCTCCAGTTCACTTTGCCCGATACCACTTCAAAATGATATTTCACAATTCCCAAATCAAGCTTTGTGTATAATCCCTTCCCGCAGGTTATTTTTATACTATTATCAGGCAATAGTTCAAAATAAAATTTCTGCCGGTTCATTGCTGTCGGTGCAAGAAGTGCTGCTTCCATCCCGGACAAAAACCATTCCGGCATATCTTTTTTATAGTTACAAACCTCACTTAACTTTTTACTTTTATGGGCTGCTCCAGCTGTTTTACCATAACCGAGAGAAATCAGGCATACCAGTTTTTCTCCTTTGTCAATTTGTGCTTTACTCTTTCCGTGTGTCATAGCAACCCAACAGGTATTAAGTCCAAGCTCCTGTGCTTTCAAAACAATCTGTTCGCCGTAGTATCCAAGAGATTCATCTGATTTTGATTTTTCCCCGACAAGTGCAATGTAATTATTCACACCATCAAATTTTCCGTAATGTGCCATCATTGAGTTAAAACATTTCGGCTCATCATAAATTATTTGAATATGCAGTCCCGCTTTTTGATTAATCTTAGCAATGAGAGCATTTAAAACTTCTCTCTTTTCTTTTTCAATTTTCTTATCCGTATATTGCCTTACACTGTGTCTTTCTTTCATAAGTTCAATTATTTCCATTATTGATTACCTCGTATAATGCGGTTTACCAAACATCTGACTTCCAGGTGATGTAAATGTACTAATTTAGTTATTCCACAACCACACCATTATATCCTTTTTTCAATTCTTCATTGAACTCTGCTTCTGATAATGTGCTGAAGTGTAGACAGGATACTTTCTTCTCATATTATTTTAAGTGGTTTTTTACACCAAATCTGATACCGGATTTGAGATTTCTTTCCTGCATATAGTGCATGAAATACAATGAAGCTTTGTTTATCCCCAATGACAATCTCTGTTTTTCCCGATGCAGTTTTATTCAGTTTAACCGCAACTGACCGTTCGAAAAACTGGGATGGGATTTTACTTACCAAATTGTCCATAAATTCAATGCAAATTTCTTCCATCTGGTATTGGCTATTTAGTTTTTGTTCTTTGTACTGCAGAAGCATGTTTTTCTCTGTAATTTCTGACAAACAAGCAGACTTGTTAAAATAGCTTGCTGCAATCATATAAAGTGCATATTCAAATGACGTTTGACTGTTAGTGAAATTCATTTTTACCATATCGTGTTCTCCTTTTCATTAAGAAGCGGTGCAATAGTTGTTATAAAATCACTATACCAGTTTTTTTAGCATAAGATATAAACCAATAGTCTAGTATATCAATGGCTGCCGCAAATTCTTCGCCATAATTTCCCCTCACAAATATTACATTTGAGGGTACATTCATAATCCATTCCATCATTTCATGTCGTATGGTTCCATAGTTTCTGCATTTCGATATTCATGTTTCTCATAATATCCTATCAGTTCACCATCATCTCTGAGTGCCACCATATAAACATCTTTATTCTGTTTCTCATTGTGAAACGTATATACAATATTATGGCTTTCATCTGCCGCAAACCATTCCACTACCTGCTGTATTTTTTCTCTTGATTCCGGATTGTGGCAGTCTAAAACGCTTCTTCCAATAAGTTTGTCGCCGCCTCGCTTCGCATAACTGCTAACTGCTGCCGGATTCATATAAATAATCTCATGCTTAAGATTGCATATAACAATTGATGACCTGTCCTGATCAACAATACTCTTATAAAAACCGATCATCTTTTTTTTATGTATTTTTATCTTCTTATTTTTCACCATTTTCTACCTTCCTTAAAATATCACGCCTTCAGCCCCTGTTCCAGACTTCATATCCCTGCCTCCTGGCAGAATCATACAATTTTCTGATGCCTTCCTTTTCATGAATCAGCTGATACATAATAAACTGATTTTTTGCAAATCGGATAAAGGAAATACGCCCATTATCCTTTAAAATATCATACCTGCGGAACGCAAGGAACTCGTTCACGCTTTTTGAAAATTCTTCCATTGTAAAGACATTTTCACGTTCAATCAAATCCTCTATGTAATCAAAATATCCTGTAACAGCACGTTCTAACTGATGAATCTGTTTTTCGTCTAAATAATTTTTGGCAATCGGAGTATCAGATTTGAGAATATGACCATCGGGAGCATTTTTCCATGTGGTCAAGCCCATATACGGAACCTAGTTGCCTGAATGGAGTTAACTCTGTAACCAACGGAAATAATGGTATCCAGATTGTAATAATTGGTAGGAATAGTCTGCGTTTTATCCTGCATTGCTCCGTGCTGAGTGGTTGTTGCAATTTTTGCAACAACCACTT